>Ga0315284_10000081_pt1 | contig 129742 bp, 83 predicted proteins | sample YL17G09_16_MG_FD_203696 | JGI IMG/M metagenome (GOLD analysis project Ga0315284, IMG submission 203696) | Sediment microbial communities from Yellowstone Lake, YNP, Wyoming, USA - YL17G09_16 | ecosystem: Environmental > Aquatic > Freshwater > Lake > Sediment | place: USA: Wyoming | collected... | reverse complement strand
AGTTCTCACGGTCTCCGAAAGAACTCTCGCGCAAGCATACGAAAAGGCACTCGTGGAACTTCACAAGAATGGCGTCCGATTCAAGACTCAGTACGATAAACCGGATGACCCACCCAGCATCGACGCGACAGTGAACATCACGATTCTGGAGCCTCTTGCTGATCCCATGATTCACAAAGCCTTTCCGGGCGGGATAGAGGATCTCAAGGAGTACACGATGGAGCTCATGGGTGCGAAGGACCATTGGGTCAAGAACATCAACGATCCAAACGATACCCGTTGGGAGTACACGTATCATGGAAGACTTGCAGCGTACGGTGCGTGGCGCGAGCTTGTTGGCGGGAAACCACAGCAGGCTGGCTTTTTTTCGGTGAATCAGATCGACGTCGTCATCGAGAAGCTGGCAAAACAGCCGTTCACGCGTCAGGCTCAGATGATCACGTGGATGCCAAACCTTGATATCAGTTGCTACGATCCCCCGTGCTTACAGTCTCTCTGGTACAGAATCCTCGAAGATGAACAAGGAGTCTGGTGGCTGAACTGCAATGTGCGATTCAGAAGCAATGATGCGTGGGGAGCGAGCTTTATGAACATGTTCGGCTTCATCCAGTTCAATAAGGAGATTATTGCTGCCGGCGTCGCAAAGAGGACCGGCAAGAGGGTTGAGCTCGGAAGAATGAACTGGCACGCCGATTCCTATCACATCTACGGGAAGGACATTGACAGCGCCCGGCGTCTGCTCTTTGATCGTGTTGACACCATGAGCTTTGAGGACCGGACATTCAATTTTCACGACGAGTTCATCCAGGAAATGTTCCATGACGCCGAGCCGATGATACGGGAGAAGATCAGCAACTATGACAGCAGCCATTAGCTCTGTTTTTGCACTTTTCTTTCACCCGCCCGCCTGAACGACCCGCCCGAAAGACGCAGTCCGGGGGGCGCTCGCGCCGTGTCATCGCGTCAGCGAGCTGGGCTCCGGGCAGTCTCGTCGACCTTGAATTCCGAACACAACAGGAGAAAAGGGCCTGGGTGGAAATCCTCGCAACCGCCGAGAAGGTGCGGACGGAGAGGAGCGAGGATGAACTCGGGGAGGGCAGGACAATCACGCACCGCAACCGCAGGATGACCTGAAGAACCTCCAGCACTAAAAACAACAAGAAACGCTCCAAATTTGTTGATATTTGTCGCCTAAATGTGTACCATATCCATTGTCAAAAGTGAGAACAATCGTCGTCCAACGCAAAAAGGGCTCTTAATGGGGAAAGCAGCGCTGAGTAAACAGGATTCAGAAGGCGAAGGAAGATCGTTGACTTCGAAGACCGAAGTGCTTGCTGATCTTGAGCACGTTGTCAAAGCGTTCATCGAGAAACATGAATCGAAACGAGAGTTGTGGTTTTCCTCCGAAATCCTTTCAGTCGACGAGGGTGTTGTCAACGAAAAGGAGGTGGAGGAACTCCGAGACCGTGCGCGCGGCATTCCGGATAGTGCGCGTGTTGCTCTCGCACTCAACGTTCTTACAGAAGAAGGCTTGCCTCACTTTCACAGACTCGTTGCCGAGAACCTTGGCAGCCGGACGTATTGGAGTCAATGGAACAATCTCTGGACTGCCGAAGAGGATCGTCATGGGAACATCCTGCGTGACTACATCCGGGATTCCCGGTTATTGAACTTCCGGGTGCTGGAAAAGCTGCAGTTCGAGTATCTCCGCTCTGGTTTCAATCCAGACTGGGGCGGCGATCCCTACAAAATCTTTGTCTATACAACATGTCAGGAGAAAGCTACCCAGATCTCGCATCTCAATACTGGGAATGTCTTGGCGGCTCAGGAACCTCTGCTTGATTCGATCACACGAAAAGTGTCTCAGGATGAGGCCCGACATTATGCATTCTATATGAATGTGTTCAAGGAAATCATTGAGAGGGATCCGAACGAGGCTCTTGCATCGGCTGCCTCGATCATGCCAAGCATCGACATGCCGGGCATCTCGATTGCCAATTTCAATGACTACGCTGACGTCGTCCGCCGATCAGGGATCTACGGTCCACGCGACTACAAGAGGATTATTGAACAGCTTCTCGAGTTGTGGAAAATCGAAACCCTCACCTGCCTCAATGAACTTGGGCGCAAGGCCCAGGAAAAAATCATGTCGATTCCGGATCGTCTGGAAAAGGTCGCGAACTATATCGATTCCAAGAGGACGGCCAAGAGCTTTCGATTCGAGATCGTATTCGGGAGAATCCTTGAGATGGCATGATCCAGAGAACTCATCCGTTGTGCGCAGAAACAATGGTGAGAACGACAGAGAGCGTTATGTTTCGGCCCTTGTGCGCCTGCCGTAGAGGTGAAGAATAGCTGTCGAGGTACACCGAAGTTCCCGCCGTACCCGTCACTTACCCCCGCCATAACTTCCAAAGTAGATTCTCATTGGTGAAAAGCCCGATCCGCCAGCCGCGGAAAGTTTGGCTCCGAAGGGTCGGGTCAAGCCTCGCAACGCTAAGGTAAGTGTCGAACAAAACTCTGACGAGCTGCAAGGGATTTTCTGCTTTGGACTCCGCTTGTGGGCTGGGGAGTTTTCGCTGTCGTTGACGTTGCCTTTGAGCACAATCTCGTCTACCTTCACACGATACTGAACGAGGCAGCGCCTACCAGGTAGCGAAAGGATCGGGACCGTGCACCTGCAGCTCATTGACTGGATCATCGTCGCAGTGACATTGTTCGTCTGCTTTTTTCCTGCACTGTTTTTTGGCAAGCGGGCCGGCAAGAATACGTCGGAGTTCTTTGTCTCCGGACGATCTGTCCCCTGGTGGCTGGCCGGCTTATCGATGGTCGCGACCACGTTCAGCAGCGATACGCCGAACCTTGTGACGGACATCGTGCGCCGCAACGGCGTGGCGGGGAACTGGGTATGGTGGGCGTTCGTCCTTACCGGAATCTCCACTGTCTTTTTCTACGCACGGCTCTGGAGACGCTCGGGAGTGATGACTGATCTGGAGTTCTACGAGATCCGTTATTCGGGAAAGGCGGCAAGCTTCGTGCGCGGCTTCCGCTCGGTCTACCTCGGTCTGCTGTTCAACTGCATGATCATGGCAACGGTCAACCTGGCAGCATGCAAGATCGCCGGCATCCTGTTTGGCTTCGAGCGGTGGCAAACTCTGTTGTGTGTTGGAGCGTTGAACGTCGTATTTGCGACCCACTCCGGCTTGTGGGGTGTCCTGGTCATTGACATGGTCCAGTTCTTCATCAAGATGACGGCGGTGATCGCCGCGGCATACTTCGCGGTTCAATTGCCTGAAGTTGGCGGACTGAGCGGCATGGTGGAAAAGCTCTCCTCGTTGAAAGGGCCGGGCGGGCTGAACTATCTGAACATCCTGCCGGATTTCACCAACAACTGGGATATGGCGGTGGCTGTCTTTGTCATGCCCATTGCAGTGCAATGGTGGGCGGTGTGGTATCCGGGAGCTGAGCCGGGGGGCGGCAGCTATATCGCTCAGCGCATGCTGGCGTCGAAGTCGGAAAAGGATTCTCTCGGAGCAGTGTTATTCTTCAACCTTGCCCATTATGTCCTGCGCCCATGGCCGTGGATCCTGGTGGGGCTCTGCTCGCTGATCATCTACCCGCAGCTCTCCGACATCCAGAAGGCATTCCCAAACCTTGATCCGAGCCTGCTGGGGCATGACATTGCCTTTCCCGCTATGTTGAAGTTCTTGCCGGTGGGCTTTGTCGGGCTGATGGTGGGTGGCCTGATTGCAGCGAACTCCTCTACGATCCTGACCCACCTCAACTGGGGGGCTTCCTATCTCGTCCACGACTTCTATCGGCGTTTCATTCGCAAAGATGCCGGCGAGAAACACTACGTGCTCGCGGGGCGCATGGCCACGGTGGGCTTGTTCTTCTGCGCGTCAGGGCTTGTCTTTGTTCTGGATACTGCCAAGGACGCCTTCGATGTTATTCTTCAGGTCGGCGCCGGAACCGGCCTACTGTACCTTGTTCGGTGGTTCTGGTGGCGAGTCAATGCCTGGTGCGAGGTGGTCGCGATGGTGAGCTCATTCATCGTCTCCGCGGGATTGTTGATCCTCAGCAAGAACGGCGTGCATATGAGCACGCACATCGCCCTGCTCATCACCATTGCCGTCACTTCGCTCTGCTGGCTGGTGACGGCTTTTGTCGGGCCAGTGACGGATCGGCAGACCTTGATCGAGTTCTACAAAAAGCTTCGACCGTTCGGTCCAGGTTGGAGGCGCATTCGTGAGGAAGCGGGCATCTCGGAAGACGAGGCGAGGGCAACGCACGAGAACATCCCCATGTCTCTGCTCGGCTGGGTAGCCGGCTGCACGGTCATCTGGTCAGCTTTGTTTACCGTGGGCAATTACCTCTATGGGCGATTGAACTATGCGGTCATGCTCTTTGGAGTTTTCATTGTCAGCGGTTCAGTTCTGCTCTATGTGATGAACAGGCTTTGGTCCAATAGCGGCGGACGCGAGAAGTAGCGTTCATGCAAACAAGCGTCGACGAGCAATGCTCGGAGAGACAATACCAATTGCGGTTGAAGAATGAGGATATGAAGAAATGACAAGGCCTAAGAGAAATCCTGCGCCCTTCAGTTCACAGCGGGGTTTCTTCTGCGAACTCGATGCGGAATACGAAAATCGTTTTGCCTCCTCTTCCAGCTATATAGTAATAGAATGCGAGTGGTCTTAGATTTGGAATTTTGACTACAAATCTTCGGAATACAAGTGGCGGTCTATCAATTGGATCCCCAATAGTCTTATTCCTGCTGACAAAGAACTCGAAATGCTCCACGACCTCAGCATATCTTGAATCCTCATCGATTCTTGCTTCAAGAGTTCCTAGTACCGATGTATAATCGAATCGGAGACTATCTTTCATGCGGCGGCGGCTTTAAGTGGTGATTTCGATTCCTTGGTCATCTGTCTCGCCGCACGATAATCGTCTTCGAGTTTTTTCATAAACTCCTTGTTTGATTTGAGCTTCTTGATTTCCCGTTTTGTTAATGGTTTGTGATCTCGATACGATGCAAGAAAATACGGGATGATTTCATCGTCTTCAGTGATACTCCAGGGCAGTTCGGCATGAACCATGCTGACGAGTTCATCCTGGTATTTGTCTCCGTATTTCCCAAGAATTTCCTCGATCACCGCCCTTTCGTCTGCCGTAAAAATCCCAGTATTAATTTCTTTTTCCTTTGGCGTGAATTTAAGATAGGTTGCATTTCCACGTGGAGTTTCCTCCACATTTAGTAAATCACCAATGAAATCTGCACTCATTTTCTTCCAGATGGTTGTGGGAACCGGTCCATAGATCCAATGCCTATATTGATCGTTCGTGATGGCTCTGCCTGTTCGTTCATAGCAGGCAAAATCGATCAAATAAAGCAACTTCATCAATTTCGTCTTTCCGACATCCACCCGTGATGCAATATAGGCAATGAGGATTCTCGCCTTATTTTCATCAAATTGTGGCATTTGTGTTAACCCTTTTAGTATTTTGAGGACGACATTTTCTTGCGCTGGCGCTTCAATATATAGGTCTCTGTATACATTGTCAAGTATTTGAACCATACAATCAATACGCCACATCACGTATTTCTCTTTGTATAATCAGTTAGACAAACGTGTGCAGAATATGGGTTCCCAACCCTATTTTTTACCACTATCTGGCACATTCCGTTTCGAGTGGAGACAAATTCTCATTGCATCAGGAGCCTCGGTCAGAACAAGCCGGGTTGCAGACACAGACTTTTTTGTTTGAAAGCGCACTAGGTTGCCTTGAACCATTTGTTCATCTACCTTTACGCTTGCACAACCTTCTTCTGCTGACCTTAATGGGTTCTGAGGCCACTGCATGATCCAGGTCCTACTTCGCAACGCGAGAGGCCGACCATGAAGCAAACCCTGCTCAACGAATATGAGAAGCCCACGAGGAAGCACTTTGAAATCCTGCTGATGAGCTGGGCAGGGTGGGTGTTCGATTTCTACGATCTCATCCTCTTCACCTTCCTCCTCATTCCGATCGGAAAAGAACTTCAGCTTTCGAACGTTCAACTCTCGTACGTTCTTGGATCCTCATTGGCAGCGACGGCCATCGGAGGCGTCATTTTTGGAATCCTTTCCGATCGCTATGGTCGTCGGAGCGTGCTTCAATGGACCATACTGACCTACAGCGTTGGCACGTTCCTCAGCGGATTCTCGCCGAACATCGAATGGCTCATTGTTTTTCGCATCGTTACTGGTCTCGGTGTTGGCGGTGAGTGGGCCACCGGACAGACCTATGTTGGCGAGACGTTTCCACCGCGAGTGCGTGGACGGTACGGGGCGATGATGCAGACGGGGGCTCCCTTTGGGATAGTCCTGGCGTCCATCGTCGGCGGTTTCGTGGAGCCGATCATCGGGTGGAAGGCTTGTTTCTTCGTGTCGATTCTGCCGGCACTGCTGGTGGTCTATATCAGGAGGAGGCTGCCGGAATCCGACGTGTGGGTTGAACGGAAGAAGTTGGCAGCTGGAGAATCAAGTGGAGTCCAGCGACAAACGACAGAGGCAGTCGGGAAATTTCTGCTTCTTTTCTCCAAGCAGTTCAGGCTGCTTTTTCTTCAATCGCTCGTCCTTGCCGTGTTTGACATGTCGGCATATTGGTTCACCTATTCCTGGCTTCCCGGTTACCTGCACCAGCAGCGGGAGTTTTCTCTTGTGAAATCCGCGGCGTGGATGCTTGTGACTCAAGCAGGTGGAGTCCTTGGGTACCTCACCTTCGGTTTTGTGGCTGACAAGCTTGGCAGGAGGCCCGCATACTCGATGTACTCGGTGGTCATGGCAGTGGGGCTGGTGATGATCACTCTTCTGTGGGATGAGATCGTCATCTATCCCTACCTTATCCTGAGCTGCATGTTCCTTGTCGGATTCGGCACAGGGATGTTCAGTGGTTACGGTCCGTTATTTTCGGAGTTGTTCCCGACCGATATCCGGAACACCGCGATGGGTTCGGCGTTCAACCTTGCGCGAGGCGTGCAATTCTTTACGCCGGTAATCATCGCTGCGATTGCAGAACGGTACGGGCTCAGCGGCGGAATTTCGCTGGCCGCATTGTTCGCAATCCTGACGGGAATATGGATCTGGACGTTTCCGGAGACGAAGGGGAGGAGAATAATCCTGTAGAATATGGGTGAGGAGTTCTCATTTCAGCCCGATATCCGAGACTTTGCCCTGTTTTCCCCCACTAGTTTACAGAGAGTCGTAATGAGGAAGAAATGATATCGCATTTCGTGAGAGTCTTGAAAGCGACCCTAGTTTTGACAGCCTCGGTTGTCTCTCTCGGTATTTTCAGTCAGGATGGTTGGTACCAGTTCGAGGAACAATCTTCTCGTGTCGCTCAAGCGCCGCCGCAGAGATCACGACCGGCTGAAGTATTCGATCAGATTGTGAAGCGTGCGTATGCGATCGATGGGCTGTTTCATCGAGTCTACACCCCCGGATGGGAGGGTGCGAATGGCGCGATCGGCGATGCGCACTTCTTCGCTGCTACTCACGACTCGAGCCTCCTCCGTTTGTACACTGTTGACCACGATCTTCGAAAGATGTTCAACGGCGCCTGGGTGGACGACCGCGCATGGATTTGCCTCGCAGAGATGTATTGGTGGCACTTCACTGGAAGGAAGAATAGTATCTGGGTTGAAGATGCCAAACAACGCTATCTCGAAGCGAGGGCTGAGGGCAGACTCTCCAACCATGAGGGATTCTGGAGCTGGTACAACTGGCCACCGAATGCGAAGGTCAACGACATGATCTTCACCAACAGCAACATGAATCAAATGGTGTCCGTCGCTTGCTGGCTCTATGAAGCGACACGGGATCGACGGTTCTACAAGGACGCGCTGCTGGTCTGGAACGGGGATTCGAAATGTCCGGGTATCGAGAAGACGTTCTATCGGGGGAAGGGTAGATGGGAAGGGAAACCGGGTCCGGCGGCGCATGGCAAGCAGCTGCCGTGGGAAGGAGCGGAGTATTGCTCTATCGGAGCGGCGATGTTCCGGATGACGGGTGGCGCGAAGTACAAGCAGATCGTCGTCGCGACAGCAAAACGCATCATGGATCCCGCCAACGGATGGGTCGATCCCGAGGATTTCTATCAACTGCGGATGGATGGAAATGGGGCCTTCGTCCATTACATCCTGGACGCTTATCTGATCGCTTCGGACCAGCTTCCTGAAATTCCTGGCAAAGTCGAGAAAATGTTAGAACATGTCTGGACGAACCATCATGGAATGGCCTCCGTGACGCTGCACCGATTGGGTGATGACGGCATTCGAAACGGCTGGAATCCTCACGGCGGCGAGGACGGATTAGGCGTCGATCAGGTGGGGACTCTCCACGCCCAGTCTCAAGCGGTACGCGCATTCGGTGTATTCACCTATGTTCTGAGCAAGAAATTGGGTGTCTCTCCAGAGAAGAACGCGAAGCGACCCGGACAAGGACTGTGAACTGATTTTCGTGCCTCGGTGCCTTCTGGCCTCAGGTCTGCAGAGCCAGTCTGGAAACTCGCCTGCACTCCTGTGCCCCGAAGAATTCGCGGCCAGCCATCTAGGTGCGCGCAGGTAGGCAATTCCTTGCTTGAAAAACTCACTTCTCTTCATGATTTCTCCCTCTCTTGTCTTCTCAAAAATAACTCAAATGGGACTCCCGGCAAAATGCGATGTTCTCCCCGTGGGAGCGTTGCATTTTCCCTAATCGTTTGGAATCAGATCCGACTAAGGCCACTTTGAGGAGGTCCGGCACTTGCGCAGATGGACTCTCGCCCAAGAAGCGATTATATTCATGCGAGCCTTTGAGAGGGCTCTGTAAATCCACTGAGCAATCCTGTCGGAGGTGCTTCATGGAAAGCAGCCTGAGGACGAGGGGGAAGCGGTACACTGTCGTATATCTTCTTTGGTATTTCCTTGTCTTGGTTTTGAGCAGCACCGCGCTTGGTCAGAAAAGAACGTCCGAGCATTCATTCGATTCGTACGCGGAGGTGCTCGAAGCCTTTCGAAATCCGCCTGCCGAATTCCGCAGCGCTCCGTTGTGGGTGTGGAACGACCGAATCACACGAGAACAGATCGCCGAGCAGCTCACCGATTTCAAAGCACACGGCATCGGCGGCGCCTTCATCCATCCTCGCCCCGGCTTGATCACGCCATATCTTTCCGACGAGTGGCTGTCGCTCTGGCGCTACGCTGTCGACGTCGGGAAGAAACTAGGGATGAAGATCTGGATTTATGATGAGAATTCTTATCCATCCGGTTTTGCCGGAGGCCATGTCCCTGCCCAAATGCCTGACGCGGTTCGGACCGGACTGAGAATGGTCCACGTCAGCGAGCTGCCGAGGCAGTTCGATCCTGACCTGCTCCTCGTTCTCGAAAAGACACAGTCGGGATTTGTTGAAATCACGTCCCAAATTGGCACGAAAACGTTCGGCCCCGGCGAGTTCTATATTTTTACTCTGAACAAGCAGAAACCCAATCCCTGGTACGGTGGCTTCACGTATGTCGACCTCATGCGGCGCGATGTCACGGAGAAATTTCTCGACGTCACGCTCAATGCCTACAAGCGAGTCATCGGTGATGAGTTCGGAAACGTCGTGCCGGGAGTCTTCCAGGATGAGGCTGAGATCGGTCCGGCCGGCGGAAGGGACATGGTCGTTGTCAACTATACGCCCGCCCTCTTTGATCGATTCAAGGCAAAATGGGGATACGATTTGAGGCTTCATCTGCCGTCGCTCTATGACGACGTGGGCGACTGGCAGAGGGTCCGGCACAATTACTACGCGATGCTCCTCGAGCTTTTTATCAACGGCTGGGCGAAACCCTACTACGAATACTGCACCAACAACAATCTGGTCTTCACCGGCCACTATTGGGAGCACGAGTGGCCCAGGCCGGTGATCAATCCGGACAATATGGCCTTCGCGGCCTATGCTCATATGCCCGGCATCGACATCCTGATGAATGACTTCCAGATGGATACACACGCCCAGTTTGGCAATGCCAGGGGTGTGAAAGAGATCCGCAGTGTGGCCAACCAGCTGGGGAAGGCACGAACAATGTCCGAGACGTTCGGCGCCGGCGGCTGGGAGATGTCGTTTTTCGACCAGAAGAGGATCGCCGATTGGGAGTATGCGCTCGGCGTTAACTTCATAAACCAGCACCTCTCGTACGTTACGATCAAGGGTGCGCGCAAACGTGACCATCCTCTCTCATTTTCCTATCACGAACCGTGGTGGTCGGCGTACAATCTTCTAGCCGACTACTTCGGCCGGCTCTCGGTGGCGCTCTCTTCCGGCGGACAGGAGAATCGCATCGTTGTGATCGAGCCGACCACGACGGCGTGGATGTATCACTCGCCGCGGGGGGAGAACGAGAATATTCGGTCCATCGGCCAGCGTTTTCAGGATTTCGTCAACAGGCTGGAAGCCGCACAGATTGAGTATGATCTAGCAAGCGAAGCCATCATCCGAGAGCACGCAAGCGTCAAAGACGAGAAGTTTCAGATCGGTCAAAGAGCTTATGAGCTGGTCATTTTGCCACCCGGACTGGAAAACCTTGACAAGTCGACCATCCTGGTTCTGCTTGACTATGTGGCACGAGGGGGCCGGATCCTCTGTTATGGCAAACCTCCAGGCTACGTCGATGGAAAACGAGTCGACGAAATTGAAAAGCTTGCCGCCAAATACCCTCGTGATTGGCTAATTGTGGAAGACGACGCTGACGTCAAGATGATCAACCGGCTTAGTCCGCCGCCCGTGGAATTCTGGACGAAGGCCGCTTTAGCCGATTCTGTAAACCTGCTTTTCCACCACCGGCGGTCACTGAAGGACTGTGAGCTCCTGTTTCTCGCCAACACGAGCAACAAGGAGATCGCCTCCGGCGTCATCTCGGCCCGCGGCCGTTCCTGCGAGCAGTGGGATCTCTTCACGGGAAGCCTCACGCCGTATCCGTTTGGAGTTGAGGGGGAGAGGTTGAGAATCGAATTTGCTCTTCCTCCAGGAGGAAGTCTGCTGCTGTGCCTGCGGTCTGTTGACGGCAAGCCGGGTCGCGTTTCATCAATCCAGTGGACTGAACTCAAGGCGTCGAAGGAGACCGTCATCGAGCGCAGGGGGCAGAACGTTCTCACGCTCGACTACTGCGATCTCACGCTCGGCGGCAAGACCGAACAGGATCTCTATTTCTATGATGCGCAACTCAAGACGTTTCAATTCCACGGGCTCGACCATAATCCCTGGGACCACTCCGTTCAATACAAGACGGACATTCTGGAAAAAGACAAATTCGCGCCGAACTCCGGCTTTGAGGCCGCATTCACATTCACAATCGCCGAGGGTGTGAACACAAGTCTTCTGCGTGCCGTGGTTGAACGCCCAGAGCTTTTTCAAGTCTTTGTCAACGGTCAAAAAGTTGAGCCGGTCAAGGATCAATGGTGGCTGGACAAGGCGTTCGGCGTTTTTGACATCGGACGCTTCGTCCAATTCGGTGCAAATACCATTGCCCTCAAATCGTCTCCATTCACGATTCATACCGAACTTGAACCAGTCTATGTCTTGGGAGATTTCGCGCTTGCAAGCGAACAGAAAGGCTTTAAGATCTATCCCTCTTCAGGCCTCAAGTTGGGCTCTTGGGCTGACCAGGGCATGCCGTTCTATGCGGAGGGAGTCAGCTATACGAGAGAATACAGCATTGCTTCGGATCAGCTTGAGAAGGGACAGCTTTCGGTCAGGTTGGGACGCTGGAGAGGTGTCGTTGCCGAAGTCCGGGTGAATGGAAGGACCGCAGGATTCATCGGCTTTGAACCATTCGAGCTCGATGTGTCAAAGCAACTCATCGCCGGGAGAAACACGATAAGCGTTGTCGTCTATGGATCTCTCAAGAATTCTCTTGGTCCACATCACAATGCGCCGACCCTCGGAAGAGCTTGGCCGGGACAATTCCAGCAGGGAGCCAAGGGCGGATATCCCCCCGGCTCGGAATACAGCGTACTCGACTATGGCCTGTTCGACGACTTCACGCTCGACTGGCGAACCAGAGAGTGAGCGAGAAAAGACTCAGCAGTTAAGGACCGCGAGGCAGTCTGAGAACTCTTCATCTAAGCGCGCAGTCGTCGACGTTGAAGAGCAAGAAAGAGTCAATGACCAATACAAAGAAGAACGTTTAGATCCTCTCTGTGTAACTTATCAGGTGAACCATGCGACGCGACATTCATCTCATTGCAGCAATTCTCCTTTTCTCTGCGGGCCCTCTCCTCGCACAAACCTTCAAAGCACAGTGTCGGCAGGAAGGGAGCACCGTCGTCTGCGGCGATGCCCGATTTCAATTCCTCACCCCATCGTTGGTGAGGATGGAGTTTTCGCCGACCGGCAGATTTGTTGATGCCCCGACCGCGATCGTGCTCAAACGCGATTGGAAGCAGGCGAAGATCGAGGCCTGGGGTGACAAGGATTGGATCGTCGCGAAAACGGCTCGGCTGATCCTTCGCTATCGCGTAAATTCAGGAAAGTTCAACAAGAACAATCTGCGGATCTCGTGGAAAGAAGGCGGACGTGAGTTTGCATGGGCACCGGGCGATTCCGACCGAAACAATCTGGGGGGCATTCTGTACTCTCTCGATGGTCTTCGGAAGGATCGGCTTCCGAAAGTCACTCCCGGGATCCTGAGCCGGAGCGGCTGGTTTGTTCTCGACGATAGTCGTACACCAGTGTGGGATGGACAGTCCGCCTGGATCGTCCCACGCAAGGAAAGTGACAACCAAGACTGGTACTGGTTTCTCTATGGGCGAGATTATGGCCAGGTTCTCCGTGACTGTGCGGATCTGTGCGGCAAGATCCCGATGATCCCTCGCCATACGTTGGGCGCGTGGATTACCGACCTCAATTATGAATATCTCCTGGGAACAGAGCTCGTCGACAAGTACCGATACACCGACAAAGATGTCAAGAGCCTTGTTAATCGGTTCAGAAGCGAAGGCATTCCGCTCGATATCCTCGTTCTGGATTTCGCGTGGCATCGCTATGGATGGAAGGGAGGGTACGACTGGAGCGACATTTTCCCGAGTTCGAGGGAGTTCCTGGATTGGGCGCATCAAACGGGTGTGAAGTTGACGCTCAATGACCATCCCGGCTACAGTAGAGAAAGCGTCCTTTCAGATGAGGACAGCCACGCACAAATTGTGCGGACTGAATTGGGGATACCTCCGCCGGAGAAGCCTTCTTATATTCTGGGCTTCGCATCGGAATGGAAATTTCGAACCGACCCTGCCGATAGCGGAGCGCAAAACCAGTGGTTTTCAAAAGATTGGAAGGATGACGGGTGGGCCACTGTTCAAGTGGGAAGGACATGGGAGGAACAAGGATATCCCGGCTACGACGGCGCAGCCTGGTATCGAAAGTGGGTTTCAATTCCGGTGAACCTTCAGCGCGGTTCTCTCTACTTGGTCTTTGGCGGTGTTGATGATGAATACGACCTGTATGTGAACGGGGCGAAGGTTGCGCATCACGGCACACCGAACAGCAGCGTTTTTAATTCCGTGACCTTTACCGACGTCACTGCATCACTGAGACGAGGGGAACAGAACCTGATCGCGCTCCGAGTTAACGACTGGGGCGGAGGCGGCGGGATGACCTTTCCCCCGGCAGCGATCACGGACAAACCCCCGGCACCGGGAATCCGATTCAACCTCGCGAAGAAGCAGCACGCGCAAGTGTTCATGGATGTTCTGCATCATCCGTTGGTCGATCGAGGAATCAATTTCTGGTGGGTTGACGGCGGCAGCGGGTCGTGCGAGATGGAAGGATTGAACAGCCAGATGTGGACAAATCGGGTGTTCTACGACTTCACTGAACGCCACACGAAGAAAAGAGGCTTCATCTTCAGCCGCTATGGCGGCTGGGGGAGCCACCGGTACCCATCGTTTTTCACTGGTGACACCTATTCGCAATGGGAGGTCTTGGCGTACCAGGTTCCATTCACCGCTCAGGGCGGAAACGTCCTGATGCCGTACATCACGCACGATATCGGTGGCTTCATCGGACCGAACGTGAGTTTCGATCTGTATGCTCGATGGATTCAGTTTGGCGTGTTCAGTCCCTTCCTGCGTCTGCATTCTGCGCACGAGAATCCGCAAGAGGGGAATGTGAGGATGCCGTGGACGTATGGCGAAAAAGGAATCGAGCTCGCGAGGAAGTTCTTCCGCCTCCGATACAGTCTTCTTCCCTACATCTACACGTACTGCCGAGTTGTGCACGACCAGGCGTTGCCAATCGTTCGTCCGCTCTATCTCGAATACCCGTCACTCGACAAAGCTTACTCCTATCCGAACGAGTACTTCTTCGGCAAGGAACTCCTGGTCGCGCCGGTCACTGATTCGACAGGTGAGAAGGACGTCTATCTGCCGCCCGGGGAGTGGATCGATTACTTCTCCGGCAAAAGATATCTGGGAGACCGAATAGTGCACGAGAGATATCCGCTCGATCAAATTCCACTTTTTGTAAGAGCGGGCTCCATTATCCCGTTGCAGGCTGACCTGGCATACTCCGATCAGAGGCCGCTTGACACGCTCATTGTCGATATCTACGGTCCCGAGCGTGCAGCATTCACGCTGTATGAAGACGATGGGGCCTCCTTGGATTATCGTTCCGGCAAATGTGCGTGGACGACGCTCTCATTCGCCAAACGCGGGCAAGGGGAGTCTCAGCTAACGATTGGTCCGACGAAGGGAGAGTTCAAAGCTCAGCCGGCGGCAAGAGCGTATCAGCTCCGATTTCATGGGTTACGCCAACCAGGCTCGGTGAAGGTAAACAACCGCGTATTGGAAGTCGGTCGGAAAACACGGGAAGGATGGTGGTGGGACACGGAGAAGTCCGTGGCGACGGTCGTCCTTCAAGCCAGGAAGATTCGAGAATCCTTAACAATCGTGATTGAGTAATCCCGCGTATCGCTGAGTGCTGCTGTGGAGCATTGCACAAAACTGCCTCTTTGGGGAAGCAAAAGCACCGTCGCCCCATTGAGTATCCCGCCAGAGCACCGTAGCTCCCGACGTGAAACGAGGAATTGAAGACCTCCGATACGTCAACGGGGAGGCAAAGTGGTTTTTGTGTTTATGAGTCCTGCAACTCTCGTGATCGTCCGGTAGAAGGAAGAGAGGAGATGCTCGGTCAATCGGATTTCAAAACAATCGATGTCGGGGTTTTCATCATCGCCAACGTCGTAAATCTCCTCCTTATCGGCATTTTCCTTTCGCGAGTGAAAAGAGTCGTCAACGTTGAATTCGTGCTCGGCATTGTTGTCGTAGCGATGGCTCTGCCGCTCATCGGCGCCGTTATAGCCAACATCTTGTCAAGACGAGAATGGTGGACAATTGTTCTGCTTCTGCCCATGATTCTGTACTGCATAGTAGAGTTGGTGCTGGATTACGTGTTGAAAGTGAAGCTCAGGAGCACGAGCTTGCTCTGGCCCTACCTTACACTTTTTTACCTCGGTCTTATCGGAATGGTGGGCTATTCGTTTTCCGTCGGGAAAGCATACGGCCTTCTCACTCTGGTCACGTATTTTCTTAATCTCTTTGCAGCGTGGTATTCCTACTCAAAAGTGAGACATGGTTGAAGCGTATCGGCAGAGTATGTCTTATACATCACTGGAGACAGGTAGCTAACCAACAGGAGGAAAAGAACTATGAAGGCAAGAGAACTCACAAGAGCGTTTGTTGTCGGCCTGGTCATTTGTCTTTCAACGTCAACTACCGAGGCACAGAAGCTCAAGGTTTTCATCTCCGTCGATATGGAAGGCATCACCGGGGTTGTGCACGGCGAGCAGACGGGAACGGGACCTGAATACAATATGGCCCGCAAGTGGATGGCGGAAGATGTCAACGCCGCCATTCTTGGGGCGCTGGATGCGGGAGCAACGGAGATCATCGTCAACGACTCGCACGGCAGTATGCGGAATATTCTGCTAAACGATCTGCATCCCGCGGCGTTCCTTATCAGCGGTTCGCCCAAGCCGCTGGGAATGATGCAGGGGATTGACTCAACTGCCGATGCGGCGATGTTCATTGGGTATCACGCCAAAGCCGGAACGGTCAACGCCATCCTCGATCACACGATTTCCGGAAGCGCTGTCTTCTCGATCAAGATCAACGGGACGGAGATGCCGGAGCTTGGGATTAATGGGCTGATTGCAGGGTATTTCAACGTTCCGGTTGTTCTCGTCGCGGGTGACAAAGCTGTCTGCGACCAAACCAACGAGGTTTTAGGAAACAAAGTCGTGACGGCTCCGGTAAAAGAGGCCATCGGCCGCTATGCGGCAAAGAATCTTTCGTTCGAGAAGGCACATCAGCTAATCCGCCAGCAGGCGAAGGCTGCATTAGAGCGGCGGAAGGAGATACAGCCGTTCAAGCTGAGGGGACCGTACCAGATCGAGTTGACTTGTCATACGAGCTCGCAGGCTGACAATGCCGTGATTGTACCCGGTGTCAAGCGGCTCAATCCGAGAACCCTTCAGATTGAATCGGATGATGTACTCTCGGCGATTAGGCTCCTGCGCCTCCTCATCACGTTGGGAGGGGCGGGTTAGCCATTTTCACGGTCATCTCTGCGGAGACAGGCACGCGCGCGAACAGATGAGGAACTCAAATCTGATCACCTTGAGCGCCTGAACGAAGCGAGGAAAACCGGCGTCATTCACGCGAACGCGGAAATCCGGGACCTCACCTCACTCCTGCACAATGATGAAGGGCGGCTTTGTCTTGGATACAAGCTTCCTCAGGTGTGACAAAAGCGGGCAGCCCGGTTCAGCGTTGGCAGTGGCAGTACCATAGAAGGTAAGGCTTTCATCTTCTTTTCTGTCATCTCATCCAAAAAGGAGATCTATATGAGACTAACACGTGTTGTTGCCCTCTGTCTCTTGTCGCTATTGCTCATCACGCCCCATTGGTATGTTGCTGCGCAGGACCTGGTTTCATCCCCACTCGGGCCGCTGAGCCCTCGGACGGGTCTTCTCCTGAAAGACAGCATCACGGTCAAGCTCATCCAGACAAGCTCCGGCGATCTGGCTCACGACTACGTGAGGCAGATTGCGCAGTGGGATCGGTCGCAGTACACGCCGGGATACGCTCTTGCTGCCGAGTGGGTCCGCCAGAAGGCCGCCGAGTTCGGTCTCGAGCAGGTCACGATCGAGCATTACCCCTCGGACGGGAAAATCGATTACTTCGGCAATCCGACGCAGAAGATCTGGAGCGTCAAGAAGGCCGAGCTTTGGCTGACTTCTCCGTACGAAGTCAAGCTCACCTCGTACGCCGAGCTTCCGATGTCTCTGGCGCGCAACAGCAGCTCTGCGAACGTCGAGACAGAACTGATTGACGTCGGTACGGGGATGGGGGAGGATGACTTCAAGAAGGATGTGAAAGGGAAGATCGTCCTGACGACGGGCAATCCAATGACGGTGTTTGCGAGGGCCGTTGTTCAGCGCGGTGCGGCGGGGATTGTGACCTCGTACTCAGTTCCGGAATTCGATAACTTAAACCGGTTGCCCGGCGATTTCCCGGATCAGGTCGGCTGGGGCGGCGTTCCCCAAGCTGGTGAGAAGACGCCTGCCAGCTTTGCGTTCCTGATCTCCTCGCGTCGAGCGCAAGAATTGAGGACGGTGATGCGCCAAGGGAAACCGCTCCGTATGCGGGCGGTCGTGGAAGCGGAGTTCTCCGACGGGAACATCGATGTCGTCAGCGGTTTGATTCAGGGATCGAAATTCCCGAACGAAGAAATCGTCGTCACGGCACACCTTGACCACTACAAGCCAGGTGCAAACGACAATGCTTCTGGGAGTGCATCGGCGCTCGAGATCGCGCGGACACTGAATCAGCTCTTCCAGGAGAAGAAGCTCCAGCGGCCTTTGCGAACTATCCGGTTCCTCTGGGTGCCGGAGTACAGTGGCTCCTATGCCTGGTTTTCAAAGCACCTCGATGATCCCGTCAAGCGTGTTGCGAATCTCAACTTCGACATGCTCGGTGAAAATCTCATGCTCACGAACGCTGTCTTCGCCGTCGCGTACACCCCGGATTGGAACCCAACCTTCCTGAATGCCCTGACGGAATCCATCCTTCAGTTCATGAACCGGTACAACGACGATCGGTATCCGCTTCAGAAGGATTTCCATATCATCTCGATCACGGGGTCGCGCAATCGACTTCAGGGGAGAATGGTCCTGTACACGACAGGCACCGATCACGAGGTGTTCAATAATGCCGGGATTCCCGGAACCGGCCCGTTGGGGTGGCCGGATTATTTCTATCACTCCAGCGAAGACTCGCCGGATAAGACCGATCCAACGCAGCTCCATCGGGTGATCTTCTTCGGTCTGGCAGCGATCACCACCATGGCTTATGCTGAGGATCAGAACGCAATTGATATCGCCAGACTCTCGCTGCTTTATGGGAAGAAGAGAATTGCCGGAAGCGAGCATGAAGCAGCCGCCTCTCTCCTTGCTTCGACGAAGGAAAGATTCGCGCAAGAGGAACCGCTCGCGATGACGCTCATCAAGCACGTGTACAGTCGGGAGCGGGAAGCAGTGAGGTCATCAGCAACCTTCTCGAAACTTCCTGACACGAAAAAAGCGATTGATCGGATAGCTGCGCTGTTGAATGACGACGAAGCGCTGTCGTTGAAGAATATCGCCGACGTCGCTTCCGCCCAAGCAAAAGACTTGAGCGTCGTACGAACGGCAACGTCGCAGACGGATCTTGAGCGTCGTGCTGCTCGTCTGATACCTGAGCGCCTGAAGGGGAAAGAGCTGTACGGTGTGAACTACGCGGCGATGAAGTTGATGCAGGACTCAACGGTCATCAAGCTTTCCACTGCAATTCGTGAGGCGATGACGCGCATGCGGGAGAAGGGTGAAGGTTCTCTGAGGATCATGGGGATGCCCGACGCTGCTGCCCACTATGCAGATGGAAAGCGCTCGATACTTGAAATCCGGGATGCGTTCACTGCAGAATACGCGCCGATGCCAATCGACGGACTGGTTGCATACTTCCAGGCATTCGAGAAGGCCGGATTGATGAAGATTGTGGAGAAGTGATCCGAGCGGGGAGTGAAGTCAGTGCGAGCCCCGCGGTTATTCAGCGATACGAAGCAATCCGATTGCTGCAAGAAAAACCGAGCGCCCGATCAATTGATCAGGCGCTCGTTCTTATGCAAGAAAGAAGTCCGATTTCTACCTTAGCGATCCACAGAAGAAATCGGACTTCTGCTATTTCTTCAACCCGCCAGCTCGTTCCGGATCGTGAGGCTCCGGCCAGGGCCGTGGCAATCCGGTTCGCTGATCGACAGGCATGATGCGACGGTCGCGCGGCACGAACTGCGGATCTTCGGACGCTTGGTAGGCGAGGCAAGCTGTCAAGATGACGTTGTTCTTCAGGTCATCGAAAACAAGCTTGTCGTAGGTGTCACGATTGGTATGCCAGGTAATCGAGCCATAGTCCCATGAGTTTGAACCGAGTCCAAATGCCGGCGCGCCGGCAGCGATGAACGGCGCATGATCGCTCCCGCCGCCAAAGGGAATGCCCGGGAGGCCGACCCTGAGGTCGCGCGTGACTTGATCCGGCGCCCTCGACAACCATCGCGCGATATGCTCGCCTGCATTGAGCAAGCCCATCGCGCTGGTGTTGACCACTCGACCCGTTCCGTTGTCCTGGTTGAATACTGCCTGCACCTTGTCAACAATCTCCGGGTGATCCTTGGCGAACGCTCGTGACCCGTTCAAGCCCTGTTCTTCGCTACACCAGTGACCGACGATAATTGTGCGCTTCGGGTTGGGGTAGTACTTTCTGAGGACGCGCATCGTCTCCATCATGGTGATTGTGCCCGTTCCATTGTCTGTCGCGCCGGAAGCGGCGTCCCACGAATCGAAATGCGCTGAGAGAATCACGTACTCGTCTGGCTTCTCAATGCCACGGATCATCCCGATCGTGTTGAATACGGGAACCGCTCCAAGGAATTTCGACTCGGCCTCAACCCTGATGACGGGGTTGTCACCATACTCAACGAGCCGGTACAGTAAATTGTAGTCCTCAAGACTCAGAGCCACGACGGGGGTCTTCTCGTTGGTTGTGCCGAAGACCCTGTACGCACCCCATCCCATCGACCACTGCGACGTCAACACTCCAACTGCCCCGGCCTGCTCAAGTATCACGGCGAGTGTGTCCTGTTTGAAGCCCGTCTTCCTGACGCGTTTTTGCCAGTCTTCGGTGATTTTGGTGCGAAGGGCTTTCAGGCTATCGAAGGACTCTTTGGTGCCAAACTCCTCCCAGCTCTTGTCTGGACGTCCCGTGGGCTGAGGCTGCGAGATGAGGACGAATTTCCCCTTGACCTGAGGAAGCCACTTTAAGAACTCAAGCGAATCAGGCACGTCGGCAAGAATGATTAACCCTGCTGTGATACCGCCCTTCTTCGTGCCCGGGCTCCAGGCGAGCATCGTTCCTTCGAGGGTCCGCACACGTGGTTGCAGCAGATCGATGTGCGTGAACCCACGCTCCCAACCGCGCCATTTGCCATACTCCTCGTTCTTCGCTTCGATCCCCCAGTTTTGATATTTCGCCACCGCCCAATCGTTCGCTCTCTTCATCTGTGGTGAGCCGACCAGGCGTGGACCAATGACGTCGAGGAGCTCGTGCGCAAGGAGCTGCAGGCGTGACGAATCCATGGCTTCTTTCCAGATGTTCTTGATCACCTGGTCATCCGTCGGAAAGGTAGGCCCTACAGTCGGCGGGCCAAAGGGTTGACCTGACGCGGGGATGACAATCAAGACGATACACAGGGAAAGAATGAAGCTCAAGCATCGTTTGTTCATATTTCCTCCGTTTTCATTGAAAGATGAAGTTGCGTAGCTGATAGCTCGTGTTCTTCTCGTGCAGATGCAATCGTTAACGAACAAAGTATGGCAAAGTTGCGGTCGCTTCAAGTCAAATCAGGCAACGACTTTCCCACTCGCGAGAAAACTCAATTCACGCGGATTGATTCTTCACCATAAAACCGATACTATTGCACATCCACCTGCCTGATTTTTCCGAGAACGTGTCAGTTCTTCTCTCGTCGAACATCCATTCAAGGCCCGGAGAGCAACAATGAGATTCCTCCCTTTCGTGGTTCTCCTTCTCGCGTTCTCCTGTGGCGATTCTCTATCCCAAGAATCCCATCACACTTTCGCACTTGGCGAAAACGAGTTCTTGCTCGATGGCAAGCCGTTTCAGATCATCGCCGGGGAAATGCACTTCAGCCGCATACCCAAGGAGTACTGGCGACACAGGCTCAAAATGGCTCGTGCGATGGGATTGAATACCGTTGCTACGTACGTCTTTTGGAACTACCACGACCTGTTCCCCGGGAAATTCGATTACAAGACGGAGAGCAGGAACATCGCCGAGTTCATCAGAATGGCTCAGGAAGAAGGTCTCTGGGTGACGATTCGGCCCGGTCCCTATGCCTGCGCGGAATGGGAATTTGGAGGGTACCCGTGGTGGTTGCTGAAAGAGAAGGACCTCATCGTGCGGAGCAAGGATCCTCGTTTCCTGAAGGCGTGCGAACGGTACCTGAACCGGTTGGGAAAAGAGGTGGGCCACCTGCAGATTACGAGAGGCGGACCGATCATTATGGTTCAAGTCGAGAACGAGTATGGCTCGTTCGCCAGCGACAAGGAGTTTATGGCGAAAATGCGCGACACGATCCAAAAGGCAGGATTCGAAGTTCCACTGAACACGGCCGATGGTTCATATCAGTGCAAGGATGGCTACGTTTCCGGAGTCCTGCCTGCGCTCGACGGAGAGTACAATCCACAAGCCGTCCGAGACACCGTGCGAAAATATCACGATGGCAAGGGACCCTTCTTTGTCTCCGAATTTTATCCTGGCTGGCTCGATAACTGGGGGCAGAAACACAGCATCGTGCCGGTCGAGAGTTTCATTGGTCAGTATGACACGCTGCTGGCTGAAAGGATTTCGGTAAGCCTCTATGTCTTCCACGGCGGCACGAACTTTGGCTTCATGAACGGTGCAAACGACAATCGTGAACGCCCCATCCTGCCGCAACCGACATCGTACGACTACGACGCGCCGCTTGACGAGGCGGGTCGACCGACTGCAAAATACTTCAAGCTTAAGGAGGTCATCGCAAAACATCTGCCGGCCGGAACGACGATCCCAGATGTGCCTCCAACATACCCTGTCATCGAAATTCCAAAATTCAAACTGACCAAAGCCGTGGATGTCTTTCATCTGCTCCGAAATGCGAAGACATCCGAGCGCCCGTTGTCCATGGAAGACCTGGACCAGGGGTATGGATACGTTCTCTACCGTGCGACAATTCGAGAACCCGTGAACGGTCAACTGAAGATCAAGGAGCTGCGCGATTATGCCCTGGTGTTTCTCAACAGTCAGCGAGTTGCTGTGCTGGATCGTAGACTCGGTCAGGATTCAGTCGCGATAGAAGTGTCCATGCCGAATTCCACGCTGGATATCTTCGTCGAGAACCTCGGCCGGATCAACTACGGCAGGAAGCTGATCGACAATCGTAAGGGGATAACCGAGAAGGTGATGCTGGGCGGTGAGGAATTGAAAGGGTGGACGATCTACAGTCTTCCATTTGAGAGGATCAGCAGTACGACATTTCGCGAGGGCGTTCCCAAAGGTATTCCTGTGGTGAGGAAGGGCACGTTCGAATTGAAAGAGACCGGGGAGACGTTCCTAGACATGCGGGAGTGGGCAAAAGGATGTGTGTGGATCAACGGCCACAGCCTTGGTCGATACTGGAAGATCGGTCCGCAGCAGACGCTCTATGTACCGGGGTGTTGGCTGAGGAAAGGCAAGAACGAGATCGTGATCTTCGAGATGCTCAAAACAGATCAAGACGAAGTGCAAGCAATTAAGACGCCAATTCTGGATCAGTTGAATGAATGATGTCCGGGATGCCTACTCGAAACCAACCGTGAGCTCAGAATGAATGCGGACGGATCACAAATCGACAGCGGAAGCACTCTCTATGTAGCACTTGTGACAATGGTCGCGGCGCTGGGCGGACTGCTCTTTGGCTACGATACGGCCGTCATTGCGGGCGCCATCGGTTTTCTGCAGACGCATTTTGATCTAGACGCGACGATGAAAGGCTGGGCTGCAGCCTGTGCGTTGCTGGGTTGTGTCGTCGGTGTCTCGTTTGCGGGCGTGTTCAGCGACAAGTTGGGGAGAAAAAAGACTCTCGTGTTAGCCGGACTTCTCTTTCTTGTTTCGTCCGTCGGAACGGCGTTGCCAAAGGACTTTATCATCTTCGTGGTCTTCCGGATTCTCGCAGGCGTTGGCGTGGGAATCGCCTCGATGGCGTCGCCCATGTACATCGCTGAGATCACGCCGGCTCGCATTCGCGGTCGAATGGTTTCGGTGAATCAGTTTGCCATCGTCACCGGCATGCTGATCATCTACTTTGTCAATTACTTCATTTCCCTGCAGGGGGACGAGGTGTGGAACGTCTCGACCAGCTGGCGATGGATGTTTGCCTCGGGCGCTCTTCCGTCGGCACTCTTCCTTGCTCTCCTGACACTTGTTCCAGAAAGCCCGCGCTGGCTTGTCGAGCGCGGGAAGAGGGAAAAAGCAGAATCCATTCTGATAAAAGTGGGCGGATCGGCTTTCGCTAGCGCTGAGCTTGTGTCGATTGAGGAGGCGCTCGCTCAGGAGCCCGTCTCACTTTCCCAATTGTTTGAACCGGGTCTGAGAAGGGTGCTGATGATCGGCATAGCGCTGGCGATTCTGCAGCAGGTCACGGGCATTAACGTTTTTCTGTACTACGGTCCGGAGATCTTCAAACAGCTCGGATCGGGTGTTGACGTTGCACTGCTCCAAACCGTCGTCGTGGGTGCTGTGAACCTGTCCTTCACAGTCTTCGCCATCTGGACGGTCGATCGGATCGGGCGAAGACCGCTCATGATTGTTGGTGCGGCCGGCATGGGGCTTTCACTCGTTGCAATTGGGCTTGCGGCGCAATATCAGGCGATTTCTCTCTGGGTGCTCCTGTTTATGCTGAGCTACATTGCGTGTTTCGCCTTGTCGGTTGGGCCGGTGACGTGGGTCTTGTTGTCGGAGATCTTTCCAACAAAAATCCGCGGACGTGCAATGTCGATTGCCACCTTCTGTTTGTGGAGCGCAAACTTCGTTGTTTCCCAGACATTCCCGATGATGGACGAGAACGCGTGGCTCCTTTCCCGGTTCAACCACGGTTTTCCGTTCTACGTCTATGCGGGGTTCTGTATCGTGCTTGTTTTGACGATCTGGAAGGCAGTACCAGAAACCAAAGGTCGTTCGCTGGAGGAGATCGAGAGATCTTGGGGTGTAAGAATCTCCTCCTAGTGCCTCTACAACTAAATCCTTTTACGGACGAAGAGGCACAGTGCTCGCTCCAACTACACAAAACGAGTGGCTACCGTACAATCAGCTTGTTGGAGCGGCGCTAGTTATTGCGCGGCCCGATCGATGTTCAGCGGGGGAAAGTAATCTGGTTGGTGAACTGCGCGACACGACGGGATTGCCTCAGCGCTTCGCAATGACCTCAACGACCAGCCATGGAGGAATGACAGAAACTCCAATATCAAGGATTTGAGTCATGAAGCTCAGTGTCATATGTCTGGCTGCTCTTCTCGCCGTCTTTTATTCATATGCCTCTCAGCAACCCAAGAGACCGTCCGCCAGAGCCCGCGGACAAATCATCATTGGCGCCAAGGCCTCCCAGCTGGAACAGTATGCTGCAAAAGAACTTCAGCGCTACCTCTACCAAATCACCGGGACGTGGCTCGAAATCAAGAAGGGTGTGAAAGAACTCAAGGTCCCCTCCTTCATCATCGGCGCAGCTGAATCTAATCCCGCGATCAGGAGGCTCATAGCAGAAGGGCACCTCGCCGTATCATCGGAAGACCCTGGCCCACAAGGCTATGTGCTGAAGAGACTGGAAGTCAACAAGCGGCCGGTGATCGCCATTGCCGGGAGTGATGAAATCGGATGCTTGTACGGCGTGTACGGTCTGCTGGCAGACTACTATCACATCGGATTTTTCCTCGGCGGGGATGTTCTCCCGGACAAGAAATCTCCGCTGACATGGGTGGATGTGGACGAAAAGAAAGCTCCGGCGATGTCTGTCCGCGGCTTCCTCCCGTGGACAAACTTCCCTCAATCGGCAACGGTTTATTCGTGGGAAGACTGGAAGTTCATCATCGACCAGATGGCGAAGATGCGAATGAACTTCATCCATATCCACAACTATAACGGCGAGCTCGGTCACAACGAGATGTATCACAACTTCACCTACAAGGGATATACGTCTCGCGTCTGGATGCCGACGGCCCGCACCGGCCATAAATGGGCGTGTCCGGGTTGGGACGTCAACAAGTACCTCTTCGGTGCTAGCGACCTGTTCGATGACTATGATTTCGGTGCTGATTGTGCCCTCCACAACGAGAACCTCTCGAATAAGGAAGTGTTCCGGAAGAGTGCCAGCTTGTTCCGGAAGGTCATCGAGTACGCTCATACACGCGGTGTCAAGATTGGTCTTGGTTTGGATATCAATCTCATACCCGAAGAGTACAAAGCAAAGCCCGAGGATCCGGAAGTTGTTCAGGCGAGAGTCGACCAGCTTGTGAATGACTACCCCGATCTCGACTATCTGCTCTGCTTCCAGTCTGAGGTCGTTGGCAAGAATGTGGAGTTTCACGAGACCTGGCGGCGAATTTTCATGGGCTTCTATGATGGCGTCAAAGCACGGATGCCCGGGACGAGAGTTGCTGTGGCGGGCTGGGGACTCGACCCGAAGTCCATAGAGACTCTTCCCGCGGACATTATCTGTGCGCCGATCGCGCCCTACTCCGATGCGTGTGAAAGCGGAGCAATCTACGGCGATCGTGAATACTGGGGTTGTCCGTGGTTGGAAAGGGACTTCAACAGCTCGGAGTACTACTATCCGTACCGCATGCATCTGTCCAACACCATTGCGGCGTATCAGAACCGCGCGCCGAACATGAAGGGTTTCTACTGCCTCACCTGGCGCCTGACAGACGCGGTGGAGGCAAAAATGTGGTATATGAGCAAAGCCCCTTGGGATCATGAGAATCGATACAATTCTTCTGAAGCAGTCTATCGCGACTACGCTGGGCTCAATTATGGTCCCGAAGCTGCGGATGAAATCACTGGGATCATCAATCAGAATGAGCCGTTTGCTTGCGACTTCGGAGAATGCGAGGGGACGGGTCAGTTCAAGCCGCAGCAGGCACGATATCTCTTCAACCTCTCGCGGTTCAGATTTTCTGGCGACAGCGCAACGACACAGACAGAATATCTGGCAGCAGCTCATTCGAGTCAACAGGGATTGTGGCATGCACCTTGGGATGAAGGGGCTGACTGCGTGGTCTTCAACCGCAACGGCGATTGGGCTGCGTTTGACAGCGTAGACGTTGGCCGGAGGGCAACGAGGTTCGAGGCGCGCGTCGCCACAGTCAATGACGGGGTGGTGATGGAGCTTCGTGTTGATTCATCGTCTGGTCCTGTTATCGGCACGCTCAACGTGAACAGCACCGGCGGAATCCAGCGGTGGGAGAGCGTTGGAATCGACATCACCCCCATCGGCGGCTCTCATAAGCTTTTTTTGAGCTTTGTGCCGAGCAATGAAGCGCCGAATGATGATGCCAAGGCCGCGGGCCAGCTTGCAGTGATTGACAAATGGATCAATGAAATCGGTTCACCGGCCCGACGTGCTCGGCTACGGCTCCTCCGCAGTCGCATCGCCGCCGTGAAGGATCACATCGAGCTTAACCGAGATTTTCCGGACTACAAGTGGGGAGACCTTCCGGGCGCGGCGGAGTCATGGATTCACAATTTCATCAGTCGGGTCACGGACATCTCGTCTCTTGGAAATGTCATGAGCACGCAGAACCGATATATCCAGCTCAACTACGATGCGAAGGAGAGTGATTTACGCACTGCACAGGAGGTGAAGGCTCCGTCTGCCGTGAATGCCCGTGGAACAAGGAAGGGAGCCGTCATTACGTGGAAGAATGAGCAACCGGGTGTCCTCGGGTTCAACGTCTATCGGGACACTGTGAGGGTCAATCCCACGCTCCTATCCGACAAGGTGAACGCTTTCGCCGACAGAGCGAACGGAGTCTTCCGCTACCGTGTCACTGCTGTCGACTCGCTGAAAAATGAGAGCCCTGCTTCCATCGCGAGCATGTGTGCGGCAGGGAGTGCGGACGTGTCAGCTCCACGCATCGTTGTTATTTCGCCACCGACGTCGAATCCCAAGGGCCAGCGTGTGTCCATGAAGGCTCGCGTGCGCGACAATCGTGAATACTCGAGCATTTCGGCCACGCTTCGTTATCGGAAGCCGGGCACCGCGAAATGGCGGAAGCGACCAATGGAAAGAAGGATAAAGGCCGTCTTCACAGCCCAGATTTCTGCGGAGGAAGTTGGCTCAGATGGTCTGGAGTACTACATCGAAGCGTCGGACGGCGATAACACTGCAATCTTTCCGCCTTCGGCGCCAGAAATACCTCTCTCCGTTATTGCGTGTGCAACTGACGATCGCGATGCTCCCAAGAGACCCAAATCAGCACGCGCAAAGGGAGACACTCTCACGTGGTCTTCCGCAAAAGGGGATGTGTACTGGTACCGGATCTATCGCAGCGAGGATCCGGGGTTCAAGCCTGGACCCGCGAGCGTTCTGACATACGTTGATGAGGGCACGACGAAGTTCAAGGATAATGGTGAAGGCTTCGACGGGTCGAAGCTTCAAGGGTCTCGGTACTACCGCGTGACTGCGGTGGACAAATGGGGGAACGAGAGTCCCGCCACTCGCGCTGTGGCCATAGACCAGGTGAGATCAAGAAAAGAAACACCGCATCACAAACTCTGAACTCCGAACCTGGAACTCCGAACTCCAAACTCAAAACCCAGAACTCACGTCTCCTTGCTGCTTTCACGACCATTGACGGACAAACGCCATGAAGTATCTCGACATTTCTCTCAGAGCGGTGTGTATCTCCGCATTCATGATCTCACTGGCTGCATCAGTCGTTCACTCTCAACCACAGAAGCAAACCAAGCCGAAAGGAAGCATTGTGCCCACCGAGCTTCGCTGTGAATACTTGATCAACCCACTCGGAATAGATGAACTTCAGCCGAGGCTGAGTTGGATCTTGCAGGTAAAGGAGAGGACAAGGGGTCAGAAGCAAACGGCCTACCAGATTATCGTCGCGAGCAGCGAGAAAAAGCTCAAGGCAGACGAGGGGGATTTGTGGGATAGCGGGCAGATTGCATCGAGTCGGTCAAACCAGATCGAATACAACGGCAAGCCGCTGACCTCGAGGACCAGGTGTTACTGGAAAGTCAGGCTCTGGGACAAAGACGGCGCGGTCTCCGCGTGGAGCGAGCCGGCGTATTGGTCAATGGGGTTATTGCAGAGCAGTGACTGGGTGGCAAAATGGATCGGCGCGCGGCCAATTATCCTGACAGGCGACGAGCAGAGGGACAGCGTCGCAAGACTGATGGCTCCCTCTCCAATGCTGCGAAAAACCTTCATCAGCAAAAAACGAATCCTGCGGGCAACGATGTTCGTCACCGCTCTTGGTTTGTATGAGGTGCATCTGAACGGCAGAAGAGTCGGGGATCACGTTTTGGCGCCTGAATGGACCGACTATCAAGACCGCATTCAGTATCAAACGTATGATGTGACCGGCCTGATTGCCATGGGAGATAATGTGCTGTCTGTGATGCTGGCCGATGGATGGTACGTTGGTGCGGTGGGATGCTTCTCGGATCTCGTCGCAAATCGAGGAAAGATTTACAGCTCACTCGACCGAAGACTGCTTCTTCAGCTGGAGATCGAGAACGCTGACGGGCAGACAGTGCATGTCGTCTCAGACGAAGGCTGGCGAGTCAATCCCGATGGACCTGTTCGCTCAGCTGACATCTATCTGGGCGAAACCTATGACAGCAGGAAAGCACCAAAGGGCTGGGAGCGCCCCGGCTACGATGATGCACGATGGGAGCAGGCGTCCGTCTATCCTTCACCTTCAGGAGCACTTGTTGCGCAAATGAATGAGCCCGTCCGCACAGTTGAGGAACTGAAACCCCTTGCAATGACAGAGCCAACCAAAGGGACATACATCTTTGATATGGGCCAGAACATGGTTGGATGGTGTGCGCTCAAGATCGATGAACCGGAAGGGAGGGAGATCACGATTCGACACGGTGAGATGTTGTCCGAGGACGGGCGACTCTATATTGAGAACCTGCGGAAGGCAACCCAGACCGACAACGTCATTGCGGACGGGAAAGGTGAGCAAACCTACGAGCCGCGCTTCACGTATCACGGCTTCCGTTATGTAGAGATCACGGGCCTGAGCAGAACGCCAACACTCGATGTTCTCGTCGGAAAAGAAATCTCATCTGCCGTGCCGGCAGCAGGGAGCTTCGAGTGCTCAAACAAGGATTTGAATCAGCTCTGGAAGAACATTCTGTGGACGCAGCGGGACAACCTTGTCGGTATTCCCACCGACTGCCCTCAACGAGACGAGCGGTTAGGGTGGATGGCGGATGCGCAGGTCTTCTCCCAGGCGGCCATCTACAACTGTGATATGGCCGCATTCTATACGAAATGGGCGCAGGACATTCGTGATGCCCAGCATCCGGATGGAAGGTATCCAGATGTCGCCCCTATCCCCAGTTATCTTCCTTTCTACAATGCGCCTGCATGGGCTGACGCCGGCGTGATAGTGCCATGGCGAATGTACCAGAACTACGGTGACACGCGTGTGCTCAAGAAGCACTACGCCTCCGCGAAGCGGTTCATTGATTTCGTTCATTCTCAGAATCCAAATCTGGTCTGGACCGAAGCTGTCGGGAACATGTATGGGGACTGGCTCAACGGCAACACGATCGTGGCAGAAGGCTACCCGAAGACAGGCGGACAGGTTCCTCATTGTATCTTCAACACAATGCATTTTGCGCTCTCGACGCAAATCCTTGCCGAAATGGCGAAGGTGCTTGGCTACGATGAGGACGCGCAATCCTATGCAAGACTCGCGGCTGAGATTCGAAGCGCTTTACTGAGTGAGTTCGTGAGCAAGGAAGGATTCATTACGGGCAATACGCAAGCGGGTTATGCACTTGCACTGGGATTCGAGTTGTTGCCGGAGGATCTTCGCAGGAAAGCCGTTGAGCATATGCTGAGCTCCATCGCGGACTACGACTTCCGAATCTCGACCGGATTCCTTTCAACGATCCGGATGATGCACGAATTGGTTCGGTGGGGATATGCCGATATCGCGTACCAACTCTTAGAGAGTCATCGGTTTCCATCGTGGCTTTATCAGATCGACCAGGGAGCCACAACTGTGTGGGAGCGATGGGACGGATATGTCAAGGGGCGGGGATTTCAGGACCCCGGCATGAATTCGTTCAACCACTATGCCATCGGATCAGTCGGAGAATGGATGTACGCTCACATACTCGGAATTCAACGAGAGGAAAAACATCCCGGCTTCCAGGAATTCGTCATTCATCCGCAGATCGGGGGCAGCTTGACCTGGGCGAGGGGTAAGTATCATTCTATTTACGGAGACATCGTCACCGAGTGGAAGGTCGACAACGGCGTTCTAGCGCTACACGTTGAAATCCCAACAAATACTGTGGCCCACGTCTGCGTTCCGACGAAAAACAGGAGCAGTATCAAAGAAAGTGGTTCGGATGCCGAGCGTGCTGAGGGTGTGACATTTCTTCGGATCGAGGAAGATGCCGTAGTGTATGAAGTTTTGTCCGGGAGCTATGATTTTGTCTCGGAGTATTCAAAGAAGGAGTCCCAGCCGTTTGCTGTCAAGCCGACGATCATCTACGCACAGGAACTTGATCCAAGTGGAAATCTGAAGGTATCCATCGAATCATCTCATCCCGACGGAAAAACGTACTACTCTCTCGACGGCTCAGAACCGGCCACGTTGTATGCGGGTCCGTTCTTGATTCGTCAGAATACAACGGTGATGGCAAGGACACACAAAGAGGGTTTAAGGCCGAGCTTCCCTTCAATGGCCCGCTTCATTTTTACTGATGATGGTTCGACAAGCAGACAATTTCCCAACCTGATTCGGACTCACAATGCATTCGGCAGACGTGTGGACTATGCGCACCCCTACAGTGCGAGGCACCCCGGAGGTGGCGATGCCGGGTTGGTGAACGGAAAATTCGCTACACTGGATCACGTGGATCCAGAATGGCAGGGATTTGATGGAGTCGATCTCGAGGCCGTTATTGATTTAGGAACGGCGAGACCGATACATTCTCTCGCAGTGAATTTTCTCCATCACCAAAGTGCGAGAGTCTTTCTCCCGTCGAAGATTGAGTTCTTGCTCTCTGAAAACGGAAAAGACTATCAACGAGTTTCAACGTTCGAGAATGCGATTGAAAAGAATCCGACGGCGTTCATCAAGACCTTCAAGAAGGACATTCAACCGAAAACTGGGCGGTATGTGAAAATTGTCGCACGGAACGTGGGAAAATGCCCCGAGTGGCATGAGGAGAAGGGACAAAACGCCTGGTTGGCTGTCGATGAGATCGTGATTGAGTGATCCAAGTGCAGTCCCGCGCACCTCAAAGGTGCGTGGGACTTACCAACCGTCACAATTGATTATCAGACAATACATGAGGGGCCTTGATTATGACACGATTAACAATTCTCATCCTCGCTGGGCTTTTTGCGAACACTCATTTCGGTCTAGCTCAGAAGGGTCCATTTCGCGTCGTTTCGCCGGGAAAGAAGATCGAAGCAAGGATCGATCTCGCAGAGAAAATCCTCTTCTCGGTCAGTCATGACGGGCAGCAAGTTATCGCACCATCTCCGGTGTCGCTCGTGCTTGACCAGAACCACATATTGGGAGCCGCACCTGTCGTCAGACGAACGGCCACACGATCGGTGGCGGAGGCGATTGTCCCCCCTGTTCCCGAAAAGCGAAAGGTGATCCCGGATGTCTTCAATGAACTGACCATCTACTTCAAAGGAGACTACGGGTTGAAATTGCGCGCATACGATGATGGCGTAGCGTATCGATTCTTCACCGGTCTTCCGGGTGACATCATCGTTGCTCACGAGGAGGTCACGGTGAACGCCTCTCCGGGCGATTCAATCTACTTCCCTGAGGAAACGAGCTTTCTTTCCCACTCGGAGCGACTCTACAAGTTCCTGGCTGTGCAAGAGATTGCCGACACGCAAATGTGTTGTCTTCCGGCACTGCTGGTTAAACCCAATGGGCTCAAACTGGCAATTACCGAGGCGGACTTGCTCGACTATCCCGGACTCTATCTCCGTGGAAGCGGGAGAGCGCAGGCATCGCTTCAGTCAAAGTTTCCTCCATACCCTCTCGAGGAGCAAATGGTAACGGACAGGACGGTCAAAGTCACAAAGGCAGCGGAGTACATTGCCAAAACGAAAGGCACGCGCGAATTTCCTTGGCGCGTGTTCGCGATTGCTGACAAGGATGGCGACCTGATTGAGAATGATATTGTCTACCGTCTTGGCAGCCCATTGAAGCTCAAGGAGACGTCGTGGATCAAGCCCGGAAAAGTGGCGTGGGACTGGTGGAATGCGAACAATGTCTATGGCGTTGACTTCAGGGCCGGCATCAACACGCAAACGTACAAATACTACATTGATTTCGCCTCACGATACGGTCTGGAATACATCATTCTCGATGAAGGATGGTCGAAGCCCTCCGATCTTTTCCAGGTCAATCCTGAAATGAACATGGAGGAACTCTTCACCTACGCCAAGCAAAAGGACGTTGGCATTATCTTGTGGGTGGTCTGGAAGGCACTCGATGATCGGATGACCGAAGCTCTGGATCAGTTTGCGCGATGGGGGGCGAAGGGCATCAAGGTGGACTTCATGCAGCGTGACGATCAACTGATGGTAAACTATTACGAGAAGGTCGCACAGGAAGCCGCGAAGCGCCAACTGCTGGTGGATTTTCATGGTTCGTACAAACCGACCGGCCTGAGCAGGACCTACCCCAACGTTCTGACGCGGGAAGGCGTGCGAGGGCTGGAGAATAGCAAGTGGTCTGCCGACATCACGCCAAAGCACGATGTAACGTTGCCTTTCACGCGTATGTTCGCGGGAGCAATGGACTTCACGCCCGGCGCCATGATCAACGCCACGAGAGACAATTTCAGGCCTATTTTCAACCAGCCGATGAGTCAGGGTACGCGATGTCATCAGCTGGCAATGTACGTTGTCTACGAGAGCCCTCTGCAGATGCTTTGCGATTGTCCATCGAACTACATGAAAGAACCGGAGGTGATGGAGTTTCTCTCTGCCGTTCCGACTGTCTGGGATGAGACACGAGCAGTGAACGCCAGGGTCGGAGAATATCTCACCGTTGCCCGCAAGAAAGGAGACGACTGGTTCATTGGCTCGATGACGGACTGGACACCTCGAGATTTTGAACTTCAGCTAGGCTTTCTTGGAGAGGGACAATTTGAATTCGCGACCTATTCGGATGGAGTCAATGCCGATCGATACGCGAGCGATTACAGAAAAGAGAAAAAAACGGTAAGCAAATCTGACGTGCTGAAGATTCATCTCGCTCCGGGTGGAGGTTGGGCAGCGCATGCGAAGAAACTGAAGTAGGATCACAACAAATGACCATCGGAGGTTCAACATGAAGCGATACAAACTCTTTCATCTGATCCTTGCTCTGTGCATCTCCACCGGGGTGTTGATGGCTGAGGACCCCTCTTACTACGTCAAAAAGGCGACTTGGCACGAGACGATGCGCGCATCGCGTGAAGCTCTTATGAAGCTGCGCGCAGCAGATCCGAGCGCAAGAGCGCAGCTTGGCCAGTGGTACGCCATTGGACCGTTCAAAAGCACGGGCGCCAGCGCATTCCCTGAAGCGTTCGAGCCTGAGCAGGAGATTGCACTGGACAAAACCTACAGAGACGGGGTCCTGCGTTGGCTGCAGAAATCCGAGTGGAAAGATGCAGACGTCATCGATCTCGGGAAAGAGACCAATTGTGCGATTTATCTCTACCGGACGATTACGGTCCTGAGGGACACGATTCTTCCCGTCTCTCTCGGCAGCGATGATGGGATTAAGGTGTGGCTGAACGGCGAAGCCGTTTTGGCGCACAACGTCGGTCGGGGTTGTGATCCAGACCAGGAATCAGTCGATCTGCGCCTGAAACAAGGAGAGAACAAGTTCCTGATGAAGATCAACAACAATCAGGGCGCGTTCGCGTTCTATTTCCGGCTTGAAGATGCAGGAGCTCGGACGCTCTGGTCTCTCGTGCAACGGGACTTTGTCGGCAAGAAGAGTAAGCAAGAAATGGAATGGGAACAGCAGGACAGCATTTGGTTCAATGACTGGAAGCCCAGCGACATCGCTGAGCTTGCAGGTCGATATCTGAACGCAGCTCTCTTTGACACCCCACGCGATCTGCAAAAGGCGAGAGCGACGTTGGCGAAGCTCAGAACACCCACGGATCTGAACAAAATCCGACAACTCTACGTTCAGGCTCACGAAGCGAACGCGGCGGCTGTCATTCTCACACCGAAGCCTTCTCCACGTCCGCGGATTAACGGTCCGAAAGTCTTTGGCGTGCGGCCCGGCAATCCGTTCCTTTTCACCATCCCCGCGACGGGGAACCGTCCGATGGAATTCTCGGCCGAAGGACTGCCGAAAGAATTGACTCTGGACAAATCGACGGGACGAATCACCGGGGTCGTCAACGAGCGAGGAACGTACACCGCTACCCTGAAGGCGAAAAATGCTTTGGGAACCGCGGCGCGAGAATTCAGAATCGTCGTCGGTGATCAAATTGCCCTTACGCCTCCTCTCGGTTGGAACAGCTGGAACTGCTTCGCGAGTGCCGTCGATGACGGGAAAGTGCGATCCGCTGCCGATGCGATGGTCACGAGCGGATTGATCAACCACGGTTGGAGCTACATCAACATTGATGACTGCTGGGAGATCAAGCCGGAGTCAGACGATCCGATCCTGATGGGTGAGCCGCGCAACGCCCAGGGGATGATCAACACGAACAAGAAATTCCCCGGCATGAAGGCTCTGAGCGATTACATCCATTCGAAGGGATTGAAGATGGGCATCTATTCGTCACCCGGACCGTTGACGTGTGCGGGATTCACTGCAAGCTATCAGCACGAGGAGAAGGATGCACAGCAGTACGCCGAGTGGGGAATTGATTATCTGAAATACGATTGGTGCTCGTATGGCCGCATTGCGAAGGACAATAGCCTCCCCGAACTGAAGAAACCGTATTTCGTGATGCGCGCCGCGCTTGACAGAGTCAAACGCGATATCCTGTATAGCTTGTGTCAGTATGGTATGGGAAATGTCTGGGAGTGGGGCGCTGAGGTCGGCGGCAACTGCTGGCGCACGACGGGAGATATTACTGATACGTGGGAAAGCATGTCAGGGATCGGGTTCTCCCAGGCCGGCCATGAGAAGTACTCGGAACCCGGACACTGGAATGACCCGGACATGCTTGTTGTCGGAAAGGTCGGCTGGGGGCCTATGCTTCATCCGACGAAGCTCACGCCGAACGAGCAGTATGCGCACATCAGCCTTTGGTGTCTCCTCGGTTCGCCGCTCCTCATCGGGTGTGACATGACTCAGCTCGATGATTTCACATTGAACCTGCTGACGAACGATGAGGTGATGGAAGTCAGCCAAGATCCTCTCGGTAGGCAGGCAAGCCGTGTGTTCAAGGAAGGCGACCTTGAGGTCTGGGCGAAGGATATGGAGGACGGATCGAAAGCAGTCGGATTGTTCAACCGTGGTATTTGGAAGTCGACCATCACTGCCAGATGGTCCGACCTCGGCATCCAGGGCAGGCAGGCGGTCCGTGATCTCTGGCGCCAGAAAGAACTCGGAACCTTCGAGAAGGAATTCACGACGCCGGTGCCACGGCATGGCGTTGTATTGGTGAGAATGTCAAAGAAATCCGCGCAGTAGGTCAGACATTCTTGTCTGACCGGACAGGACAAACAGGAATGTTTGTCCCACCAGTCAGCGGTAGGTCAGACATTCATGACTGACCGCATCGGACAAACAGAAATGTTTGTCCCACCAGTCAGCGGTAGGTCAGACATTCTTGTCTGACCACACAGGACAAACAAGAATGTTTGTCCCACCAGCACATAAAGAAAGCCCCAACTTCTTGAGTTGGGGCTTTTAACGTACCGTTGATCCGCGGAGAGAGAATACGCAATCGATGATCACGCGTTGTTGAGGATATCGGTGAAGCTCAGGATTCCGATGATCTTCTTTCCGTCGAAGACCGGCGCTCGAGTCACTCCTGCCATCTTCATCAGCCGCGCACAGTACTTTATTGCCAGCCCAGGCGAAACGGTCACGAGCGGCTTGCCCATGATCTCGTAGACCTTCGTTGTGGAAAAATTCCTCCGTGAGGGACCTGGGTCAATCACCTTGGTCACGAGGTCCTTCTTTGTAATAATACCGTACGCATCGTCGTGGCTCCGCGCTTCCACGACGAGGCTGGAGACCTTCTTCTTGCGCATTTTCTTCAAGGCTTCTGCGACCGTTGCACTTCCCTCAATCGTTTCCACCCCTTTGTGCATGATGTCCGCTGCCTTCTTGAACCGAATATTGACTGACATGTGAATCTGCCTCCTTTCAGGGAGCATTGAGGTTGTTGATTGTTGGTGTCCATCAACTCTTCGCTTGTACTGTCGAGCTCGCCACCAACCTTCTCTGGAGAGGGACAAACAAAGGGTCAAGGATGGAAGCCTGGCGAACGCTACGAAACATTCCTTTCTCAATCAACACCGTGTCTGCCTCACAGGGCAAATGACAAAACTGGCGAATGATTGAGGGATGCACGACGAGAGGGAGAAACGCCAAGGCTGCATGCTTGCGGCAAGGAGTTCTTCTTTCTCACAAGCGAGGAAGGATTGTTTTTCTGCACCGACTGCGGAGGGAGCGAGGATGGCCGGCAACAGATGCTCTCCCAATTGGTCCTTTTACGGGCCTTTCTCTCGAATGCCCAAGGGCGATTGGTCTCTTTTCATCACGCTCCGGGCTTCCGGCGTCGGATGGCAGCCAGCACAAAGCCTACCGCAATCGCTGTCACGAACAGGCCTGTTAGTGTGATGGCCCACCAGTTTGTCACTTTTGACTCGACCCACATTTCGAAGTCCGTGAAGTAACAAAACCCTATGAAGTCAGACCATGAGGCCTTTGTGCCTTCGATGCTGGATGAGTTGGTATTGACGATCAAGCCAGGCATGACAACATTTGTGCGGTAAGTGTTCGGACCGACAATGCCGTGGAGGAAGTTCAGCTTCTCCTTGAAGAGATGGAAACCCTCGGAGTTCGCGGCCATTGCTTTTTGAACACCCGGGGTCTTGAGGATGTGTTCAAAAATGATGCGTACGGTGTCGATGTTATTCGAGTCGAAGTACTTCTCGCTTCCTTCGAAGAGTTTCTCCTTAAGGCCCGCAACGTATCTCACTGTTAGCGATCGATCATTGAGTTTCTTGACACCCTCGACAAACGTGGCGAAGTAAACCTCAAAGATGTTGCGGTTATTCCACCGTACGAACCGTTCTTCAGCGTCTTTGAGCGCAAGGCTGTCGCCGCGGGTAGCGTATGGCTCCTTTTTCACCTCGTGACGAATGAAGTATTCGAGTTCCGTCGGTGATATGTAGTCGGTGATCGGCACGGCGTCGAATGGATTGTAGTTGAGCCAGGTCTCTCGATACCTGATGGTCGTGAAGAACCAGCGGAAGTGACGTTCAAGATCGGCTCGGATGTTCAGAGTGCGTCCCTTTCTTCCCACCAACGATTTGTTCATCTCTCCAACATCTCGAAATGCCTTCGTAGCTGTGCGGACAAATTTGTTCCGCTTGATCTGTTGAATCTGGGTGTCCCAAGTGGAGTCCACCGTCACAGCGAAGTCGCGCTGATAAATGGATGACGAATCCCCCGTCATCACGACTGTTCGGATGATCGAGCCATCGGAATTGATTTTCGTTGTTGTCTCAATTTCGAGGCATCCGTTGGCCATGAGGGCGAGAAACGCCAAAAAGGCAACGCCAACGTGACGTTGAATTCGATGCATAGTCTAAGCTCCTTTGATGACGACTTTGAGCAACGGTCGTGCGACCTTTTGCAGGTTATGGATCAGCAAATCGATGTGCTGTCGTTCCCGATCGACTCGGTACTGGCGTGCGAGCAAGTTGGGGGTCCCACCATCAATCAGAGAAAGCAGCCAGTCGAGTGCGCGACCGCTTACAATAATCGTATCGTCTTCTCGAGCTTGATCCCGAAAAGGACTGAGGGTTTCCAACAGCTTGGGGTCACTGAGTTGTCTCACCTCCTCGGTCCTGACGGCGTAAGCGATCTCGAGAGTGGTCTGGCCTTGCGCCTGTATCGCCATCGTTTGCTCGAGCCTGTCGATGCTCGTGAGGATGGAAAAGTACTGTAGGAAAAATGATCCGACCGTGAGAACGACAAACGCTGCAGAAGCGTAGCGGATCGAAGGAAGGGAAAAGTAATCTAGGAAGCGCTCGAAGAATCCAGCTTCGCTCCTGATTGCTGGTGGCTGGCCGGTCTTACGAATCCGTGCCATCACTCGATCTGCCAACTCGCCCGGCCTCTCAAGTGCCGGGGACATCCTTCGTATTTCCTCAATGTGCAGGTCAGCCCTCAGAATTTTCTCCTGTTCAGTCGCACAGCGTCGACACGTCCGTAGGTGCGCTTGGAGTTCAGCACGCTCTCGTTCTGTCAATTCGCCGGCACGATAGAGGTGGAGCATCTTTCGGTAGCGGTCGCAGCGCATATATCACGTCCCTTGAATGTCGTACTGTTGTTCGAGCAATTCACGAATCGCGCGTCGAGCGTAGTGGAGGTTTGTCTTGACACTTTCGCGCGAGAGCCCCGTAACCTCAACGACTTCTTCGACGGACAGATCGTGGAGATCCCTGAGCGTAAACACCAACTGCTGTTTTTCCGGCAAATGTCCGCTCAATTTCTTGATGATCGCAACCAGTTCTCTGTTGGAGTGGATCTGCTCCAGGTCGCGCTTGTCGGGCATTGTCTGGATCTCCCTGTCGAGTCTGTTCGACGAAAAGATCAAATTTTTCCTTTTCACAGCTCGGAGTCGGTCGAGGCAAAGGTTCGTCGCAATCTTGTAGAGCCAGGTGGTGAACTTCTGCGCCGGATCGTATCGATCAAAGTGTTTCCAGACTCTCACAAATGATTCCTGCACAATGTCTTGAGCCTCGTCATCGTCACAGAGAAATCGGACTGCGAGTGAGAAGACAAAGGACTGGTACTGTCGAACGAGCCTGTCAAATGCTCCGAGATCACCCTTCTTGGCCTTGAGGATGATGTCCAGGTTTGGCTGATCCGCTGAATCCTGCACGTTGACTTTGAAGTCGTTCTTCATAGATGATACGACTCACGCTGAAAACGGTTAAATGTACACTCAAGAAGATTGAAATGCTGTAGAGAGGTGGGGTAGATCTCATCTCCACAATGAGGTTTCTTCAGGTGGTCTCGAGTCAAAATGGTTGCCTTTCAAAAGAAACTCCACTAGCTTGGCATCGAACAATCCCGCACCACACTCACCGATCATGCGTTGTCTCTTCGCTTTTTCTGTCGTTTTGTCATTTCGAAGCGGATCCTTCGGTTTCACGTTTTGTTCTCGTAACTCTTTCAACAATGAGTGAGCACGAGGGAAGCTATGAATACGATACGTTTGCTCGGATGGTTAGCCGTTGTGATGTTGTTGATATTATGCCTTGCAGTGTCACAGGATCTCCAAAGCGCAAGATCTGGCGTCGGGAATGAACTAGACCGGCTGCGATTGAGTCGCGAAGCTGCCTCCAATTTCGCACGGATCGCGCTCAACTGTATCAGCAGAGAATATCCGAACAAACCGGAGCATGTGATGAACGACGGGAGAGATGTACAGGGTCCTCGAGCACTTCATCCGGCGTTCTATGGTTGCTTCGACTGGCATTCTGCCGTTCACGGACACTGGATGCTCGTCCGCCTCCTGCGGCTCTTTCCAGATCTCCCTGAGGCCGCAGAGATTCGTTCTGCACTTTGTCAGAATCTCAGCGCGGAAAACATCAAGGTCGAAGTTCAATATGTCGATCAGCCCGGTCGCAAGTCATTCGAACGCACGTACGGATGGGCCTGGCTGCTGAAGTTGGCAGAAGAGGTTCAGACTTGGAAGGACGCCGACGGACAAGAATGGTCCAAGAATCTTGCACCGCTCGTTCAGGCGATTGTCCAGCGCTACCTTGATTTCCTGCCGCGGCAGACCTATCCCATTCGAACTGGTGTGCACCCCAACACGGCGTTTGGTGTGACGTTTGCCCTGGACTATGCGCGGTCAATCGGAAATGCGGAGCTTGAGAAGGTGCTTGTGGAGCGAGCCATAGCGTACTATGCGGCTGACAAGAACTGTCCTTGTTCCTGGGAACCAGGGGGCGAGGACTTCTTCTCCCCGTGCTTCATGGAGGCCGATCTTATGCGAAGAGTCCTGGCGCCACCGAAATACAGTGCATGGTTGAGGAATTTTCTCCCGAACATCGACGTCGGCGGGTCGAGCAATCTCCTGCAGCCTGCGGTTGTTAGTGATCGGAGCGATCCCAAGATCGTTCATCTCGACGGCCTGAACCTCAGTCGTGCTTGGTGCATGCTCGGGATCGCTTCAAGCCTTCCGGCCGGAGATCCGCTGCGAACAACGCTGGCGAAGTCTGCAGTGTGGCATGCTGAGAGTGCATTGGCTCACGTCGCCAGCGGGCACTATGAGGGGGAACACTGGCTAGCCTCGTTTGCCATCTATATGGTTTCGCACGCCGAGCTACTCAGTGGTCACTAGAGCAGCTTTCATAAGCCCAATCGTAAGGAGAAAACCACCCGGGTCCACTCACCAAGAGAAGGAGGATTCTATGAAGCCTACATCGATTCTCTCGATCGCGCTAACGGTCGTTCTCACGATCATGACATCGTGCGCGCCTCAACGTCCTGATCCCGATCAAGTACGCAAAGCTATCGAGGAAGCTGATGCCCGCTTCCTGAAGGGTGTTGAGGCAAAGGATGACTCCCTATCAGCCTCGGTCTACGCGGAGGATGCCGCCATATTTCTCGCAAACGCTCCTATGATCCAGGGACGAGACCAGATACGCGAATTTCATAAGTCGGTACTACCCATCATTCGTGAGTTCAAAATGAAGGCGCTGAAAGTCGAAGTCGCCGATAGCCTCGCGTACGAAGTCGGTGAATATACGATGACCTTGCAGGCGTCCGGGAGCCCTACCACTCAAGACACCGGCAAGTTTGTTGAGGTTTTCAAGCTGCAGCCGAATGGAAATTGGCTGATGGTGGTGGATATCTCAAACTCCAACCTACCGTTGGCGGAATCGCCGCCAGAGGCAAAGAAGAAAAAGTAGTCCTCCACTCGTGCCTTTCCCTGCGACAAAAAGCGCTCTATCAACAAACAGTTCCAAGTATTCAAAATGAAAAAACCTCTTCTCGTCAGTCTTTTGGTTCTGTGCGTTTTCCTTTCCGTAACCGCTCAGGAGCGTGAGGATACATACATCCCGGAGACCGATCCTCTGGTCCTCACCAAGCTGGCGACGTGGCAAGACGACAAGTTCGGTCTGATGATGACCTGGGGGGTTTACAGTCAATGGGGGATCGTCGAGTCGTGGTCACTCTGCGCAGAAGATGAAGGATGGTGTCAGCGCACAGGTCCGTACGCGGCAGACTATGAAGCATACAAGAAAGCCTACCGCGACCTGAAGAAGACATTCAATCCAGTGAAGTTTGACCCCGTCCGGTGGGCTGAAGCCGCACGGGAGGCCGGTATGAAATATGTCGTCTTCACTGCTAAACATCACGATGGATTTTGCATGTTCGCTACGAAGACGACGGACTACAACATCACCTCACCGGAGTGCGCTTTTCGCTCCCATCCCAAGGCGAATGTCACGAAGGAGATCTTCGACGCATTCCGCAAAAACGGATTGATGATCGGTACGTACTTCTCAAAGCCCGACTGGAACTCCCCGGACTATTGGTGGCCGTACTTTCCAACTCCTGATCGTCACGTCAATTACAATCCTGCCAAATATCCTGAGCGGTGGCAGAGGTTCAAAGATTTCACCTACACACAGATCGAGGAGCTGATGACCGGCTATGGTGCTGTCGACATCCTCTGGCTCGATGGTGCCTGGGTGCGGCCGTTTGAAAATATGCCGAAAGAATTTGAGTCGTGGGCAAAGAAAAATGACTACCACCAGGATATCGACGTGGCCCGCATCGCCCGAATGGCTCGCGGATATCAGCCGGGGCTGATCGTCGTTGACCGGTGGGTGAACGGTCCGTATGAGAACTATCTCACACCTGAACAGAAGGTCCCGGAGAAGGCGCTGGGCGTTCCCTGGGAGTCGTGCATCACGATGGCGACGAGCTGGTCGTACGTCAAGGCCGATCGCTACAAATCGGTGCGGCAACTTATCCACTTGCTCGTGGACATTGTTGCCAAGGGGGGCAACCTCCTTCTGAACATTGGCCCTTCGCCGGAAGGGGAGTGGGCTCCCGATGCGTATGATCGGCTGAAGGGAATCGGTGAATGGATGAAGGTGAACAGCGAAGCCATCTATGGAACCCGGCCAATTTCTCCGTACAAGGATAGTCGGGTCTGTTTGACGCAAAAGAAAGAAGGCGGCGCGGTCTATGCGATCTATCTCGCCGATGAAAACGAAACTCAGCCTCCGAAGCTGATTCAACTGAGCAACCTTCATCCGTCGGACAATGCGAAGCTCGTGGTTCTTGGAGCGGGAGGGGAGTTGAACTGGAAGAAGGAAGGGAACGGAATATCGATTGAGATTCCAGAGAAGTTACGACAACAACCGCCATGCAAGCACGCGTGGACAATTCGTATCTCGAAGGTTCAGTGAGAGCCCTGCGTGAAATCGGAAACGGGTTAGATTCATGCCTGAGGAAAGTGATAAGCTCTCTCATTTGTGAGAAGACATAATTAGTGGAGTTTGAACCCCTCTCTTGCCCTGCGTAAAACGCCTGTTTTTGGAACGAAGTCCAACCCTATTTACAGTGACAGTACGGCACGTTTTTGGATATTGAAATCCGCGCCATCTCTCTGACAACTGGAGCAGACAATGGATAGACGGGCGTTTTTCAAAAAGAGTTTCGGCGCATCATTGCTGGCAGGCTCGTATCTCGCACTCAACAAAGAGGGACTTTTCGCTTCGACAGCGCGGTCGCGCACCTCGCTGCCGTTTGATCTCGTCGCAGTACGAGGAGGGGAGCCGGAAGTGATGTTCACGAAGGGCATGGAGGCGCTGGGTGGAATCGGTGCCTTTGTTAAGAGGGGACAAAGGGTTGTCGTCAAACCGAACATGGGTTGGGATGTTTCTCCGGAGCGAGGCGGCAACACCAATCCAAAGCTCATGGCCGAGATCGTCAGGCAATGCCTTGGAGCCGGAGCGAAGGAAGTCTACGTTTTTGATCACACGTGCGACAGCTGGCAGCGCTGCTACAAGAATAGCGGGATTGAAACCGCGGTGAAAGATGCCGGCGGGAAGATTGCGCCTGCACACACCGAGAGCTACTATCACGACGTCGCGATCCCCGGCGGAAAAGTCCTGACAAGAGCGAAGGAGCACGAACTCGTGCTCGAGTCCGATGTGTTCATCAACGTCCCGATTCTCAAGAACCACGGCGGTACCCGGCTGACAGCCGCGTTGAAGAACCTCATGGGGAATGTGTGGGATCGTCGGTTTTGGCACGCCAATGATCTTCATCAGTGCATAGCAGACTTTGCGACCTTCCGAAAACCCAACCTCAATATCGTCGACGCATACTATGTGATGAAGCGAAATGGTCCGCGTGGTGTGTCGGTCGAAGACGTGGTGACGATGAAGGCGCAGCTTTTCTCCACCGACATGGTTGCGATTGACACCGCGGCAGCGAAACTGTTCGGCATGGACCCGAACGACGTCGCCCATATCCAGATCGCCGCTGAGCAGAATGTGGGTCGCATGGATCTCGAAAAGCTCAACATCAAGCGGATAACGGTGTAGGGTGGTAGCTTGCAGCGGCTGAAGAGCATACGCGTTGTTGTCTCCCTCCTGTTTTTTCTCCTGCTGAGTATCTTGTTCCTGGATTTCGGGGGCGTCGTTCCCACATCCCTGACGATCGTTCTCGTTGCGCTTCAATTCGTCCCCTCGCTGACGAAGACGCTTGCCCTCCTGAGCGTCACCTCGCTGGGTCTTCTCTTTGTCGTCTTGCTGACGCTGGCGTTCGGCAGGGTGTACTGCTCCTCACTGTGCCCGTTGGGCACGCTGCAGGATATCGTTATCCGCGTGGCCAGGAGGAATCGCCGGCGGCGCTGGTTTCGGTACAAGAAGCAGCCGGTTCTATTGCACTATTCTCTCTTAGCGATCGCAGCGATTGCCTTTGTGGGTGGCAGTGCGCTGTTGCTGAATCTCCTCGAACCCTTCAGCAACTACGGTAAGATTCTGTCAAGCCTCGTGAATCCCATCGTCGCCCTGGGGAACAATGGCGCGGCGTATGTGTTGGGCCGCTTCGGACTCTACTCGTTGCCGACCATCGCGCTTCGCTACGTTCATATGAGCGCTCTTCTCTTTCCGGTCGCCTTCCTCGGTGTCGTTGTCTATATGTCGTACAACCACGGGAGGTTGTTCTGCAACAGCCTCTGCCCTGCGGGAGCGCTGTTAGCAATACTGTCGCGCGTGTCCCTCTTTCGAATTGTGATCGATGAGAAGACCTGCACGGAGTGCAGCCTCTGCGAAAAGGTGTGCAAAGCGAACTGCATTCAGGCCGACACGAAGCGTCTCGACTTCAGCGCGTGCGTGAGCTGTTTCAACTGCATTGATGTGTGCCCGAGTGTCGGCTTGAAGTATGAAGGGTTTTGGAACACGAAGGTTGCTGCCGTCAAAGTGGACAACGGCAGGCGCACGTTCATCAATGCGGCATTGACGTCGGTGGCTACAGCGCTTATGCCAGCGAGGGGACCCAAAGATACTGCAAAGGTTCCGACGCTGAGCTTTGACGAGAGCAGGAAACACGCGGTAGCGCCGCCTGGCGCGATAAGTGTCGAGCATTTCTCCACTTTCTGCACCGCGTGCCATCTTTGCGTGAGCGTCTGTCCCACGCAGGTCCTGTATCCGGCTTTTCTCGAGTACGGAGTTGCAGGAATCTTCCAACCCAAGATGAATTACGATGCGAGCTACTGCAATTACGACTGCGTCCTCTGCACGCAGATCTGCCCCAGCGGCGCCATTCTCCCTGTCGATGTCGATGCCAAGAAGCTCATTCAGATCGGCAAGGCGAGTTTCGTCAAGGAAGATTGCGTCGTCGTTGCGAAGAAGAAGGACTGCGCCGCATGTTCCGAGCATTGTCCGACGAAAGCCGTAAAGATGGTCCCGTATGAGAAGAAGCTGATGCTGCCGGAGCTGGACAACGACATCTGCGTTGGATGCGGTGCCTGCGAGCATTCCTGTCCCACCACGCCGCGCAAGGCGATCTACGTTGTCGCCAACCCCATCCATCAGAAGGCCAAGAAGCCGCCGGTCCAGAAGCTCGAGGAGCCCATCGACAAGAGCAAAGAGTTTCCGTTCTGACATTCCCATTTTTGACAAGACAACTCGAGCTGTTCTCTCAGCCTCGCTGATACATCCACTCGCCAGTTCCATAGGTTGCCTTTCAGTCTGAACTGCAGTAGCTTTGTATCGTTCCATCTACCCGCCGTTACCGTGGAAACACCGTAGACGTCATTCTCTCAGTCCCGATTCCCGCCGAAGGAGGTCACTATGATCGGGCAGACAATCTCTCATTTCCACATCCTTGAGAAGCTTGGTGAGGGAGGAATGGGAGTGGTGTATAGGGCTGAAGACACCAAGCTCAAGCGCGCCGTTGCCCTAAAATTCCTCCCCCGCGGCCTCGAAGCCCAAGAGCCCGAACGAGCCAGGTTTCTGCAGGAAGCCCAGGCTGCTTCCGCTCTGAATCATCCCAACGTCTGTACCATTTACGAGATCTCAGAGCACGAAGGGCAACAGTTCATCGTGATGGAGTATGTCGATGGCAAGACGTTGAGGCACATTGTCCCGGTTCAGAAGACGCAGACCGCCATCGACTACGCTATTCAGATTGGTGAAGCACTTCAAGAAGCACATGGCAAGGGGATTGTGCATCGCGACATCAAGACGGACAACATCATGGTCAATTCCAAGAACCAGATCAAGGTGATGGATTTTGGGTTGGCCAAGCTGAAGGGGTCGCTGAAGCTGACGAAAATCAGCAGCACCGTTGGCACACTTGCATATATGGCACCCGAGCAGATACAGGGTGAACAGGTCAATGCGCGGTCCGACATTTTCTCGTTCGGTGTTGTGCTGTACGAGATGCTGACGGGCCATTTGCCGTTCCGCGGAGAGCACGAGGCTGCGATGATGTATTCGATTCTGAACGAGGAGCCGGAGTCGTTGCAGAAGCATCTCTTGGACGCACCGCCAGAGCTTGTTCACGTGCTGGACCGGGTGTTGGAGAAAGACCCTGGGGAGCGATATCAGACAGCGCATGATATGGTCATTGACCTGCGGAGGATCAGGAAACGCACATCGCGAGTTACACGCTTGGCACCTGCTGCGCAACCGGTTCCACCATCACTGCCCGAGGGATCACGGGAACCACCCGAGACGCGTTTGAAACGGTTCCGGTTCAGGCGAGGAGTCTGGATTCTTCTGGCATGTGCTGTTGTGTGTTTTGCTGCAGTTGTTCTCTTCGTCATGCTGCCGCCAAGAGCAGTGAGGCTTAATCCGGACATGACGTTTCGTGTTCTGCCGATTCCGTTCACGGAAGTTGGGCTGCCGGGACTGTCGCATGACGGAAACTGGGCGGCATATCCAGCGAGCGATGCGAATAGCAAGTGGGATGTCTATTTTATGAACACGACATCGGGAGAATCGCGCCGCATCACATCAGATTCAAGCGTGCGCATGAATAATGCCGACATCTCCCCCGATGGAAGCCAGATTGTCTACGATAGATACAGCGCTTCAACGAATCAAATGGGCATTGCAATCGTCTCCTCCGTTGGTGGTTCAAGCAAGAAAGTTGTGGACGGTGGTGCCTTGCCACGATGGCAACCCGACGGACAGCGAATTGGGTATGTACGGGGGAAGCGTTCTGCAAGTCAGTCTGGGAAGGCGGAATTCTGGACCATAAAACCTAATGGAACTGATAACCGCCGTGAGCTGGTCGATAGCGTATCACGTGAAGCGAGAGGGTTTTCGTGGTCACCAGATGGGCGATCCATTTGCTGGATCCGGTATTTCTCGGAGCTGTGTCAAGAAGTGATCATGTACGAGCTTTCCACCGGGAATGCAAAGCAGGTGACGTTCGATAAGAAGGAAATCACGGATGTCTGTTGGGCTCCCAACGACCAGATCATCTTCGCTTCAAACAGGAGCGGCAACTTCAATCTCTGGATGGTGCCGGCATCGGGCGGCTCCGCAACGCAGATAACCAAAGGCGCTGGTCCGGATTACTCAATGGTGATTTCCAGCGATGGGTCAAAGCTCTTGTATTATCAAGAGCAATATATCAGCCACATTTGGATCGCAGGTACCGATGGCAGCAACCCACACCAGATTACCTTCGATGACGCATTTCTCTGGAGGATTTCCTTCTCACCCGACGGGAAAGAAATCTTGTTTGCGCTCTACCAAAAGATAGGTACGAAAGAGGAGGAATTCGTCTGTTCAATTGATCGAGACGGCAGGAATCGGAAGCAGCTGACCTCTGGTGAAGAATCGATCAATAATCCTCTTCCATCTCCCGACGGTCGGTGGATCATTTATGGCAGATGCCAACTCAGCGAGCCGGTCGATTCCTCAAGAGTATATTTGATCGACGCTAAAAATCCGGGCACACCGAAACTTGTCGGCAAGGGCGTACCATTCCGTTGGATCGATGAAAAGACGTTCATTAGCTTCGATTTTGCCGCACTCAGTACGTGGCTCAATTGCATTGATGTTGGAAAGCCCGGAAAGTTCTTTGAAGACTCCACGTTTGCAATCCCTCTCCAGGGAGGGAAATATATCGGCTACTATGATAGACGATCCGGGCGAGAAGGGATATGGGTTAGCGCGGCGCCGGGGATGAAAGACCCCAGCCTCCCGTCGCCGAGGAAGCTCGTGTCGTTGTTCGGCATAAATGCTGTGTTCGACAAAAGTGGAAAATTCTTTTGGTATGTGAAGGATGCGGGTGAACTTCGTCGAATCTCCATCCCCTCCGGAAAGGAAGAGATCATTCGTGGGGTGTTTCCGGGATTTCGAGCCTTCTATTATTCAAATTTTGAGATAAGTTACGATGGGAAAGAGATTGTCTATACGGACGCCCGGGTCAACAGCAAGTTGATCATGATTGAGAATGTGTTTAAGTGAGTTGATGGATTTGATAGGGGAAAAACATCATACATCCCTCACCCTGTAATCCCTCTCCCACTGGTGGGAGAGGGATGTCGCCGACGAAGTCGGAGACAGAGTGAGGGTGATAGGTTGACAATAGATTGAGACTACTATGATTGACAAGACTGTCGGTCATTACAAGATTCTCGAGAAGCTTGGCGAGGGCGGAATGTTCGAAAATCACCCACGAGCGCTTTTTCGCGAGTGGTTGTGATTTTCAGAATCCCGACGTTGCCTGTCGGGACCTGATGCAAAGGAGTCATGAATGATAGGACAGACAATATCCCACTATAGAATCATCGAGAAGCTCGGTGAAGGCGGAATGGGCATCGTGTACAAAGCCCACGACCTCAAGCTCGACCGCCTTGTAGCCCTCAAGTTCCTGCCTGCTCACCTTGCTGCTTCAGAGCAGGATAAGGCACGCTTCATCCAAGAGGCCAGGGCCTCGGCAGCACTCAATCACCCCAACGTGTGCCCCATTCACGATATCCTGGAACATGAAGGGCAGATGTTCATTGTGATGGATTTTGTGGAGGGGCATACCCTCCGAGAAAGGAAGCAGGAATTTTCCATCAAGCAAGCAGTCGAGATTGGCATACAGATCGCCGACGGGCTGACGGCAGCCCACGAGAAAGGTATCGTTCACCGGGACATCAAACCCGAGAACATCATGCTCCGAAAGGACGGGATCGTCCAGATTATGGATTTCGGACTGGCAAAACTTCGGGGCGCATCAAGGATTACGAAAGAAGGCAGCACGGTGGGCACTGCCGGATACATGTCCCCCGAGCAGGTGCAGGGCCTGGAGACCGATCACCGAACCGACATCTTTTCACTTGGTGTCATTCTGTACGAGCTTCTCGCCGGGGAATCTCCCTTCAAGGGAGTTCACGAAACTGCAATCATGTACGAGATCGTGAATGTTGATCCTGCGCCGATCTCTTCCCTGAAACCAGAAGTCGATCCCGAACTCGATGCGATTGTTCTGGAATGTCTGGCGAAGGAGCCGTCCGAGCGTTCTCAATCGGCTGCCGAGATTGCCAAAGACTTGAGGCGGTTCAAGCGCGAGACGAGCCGGAAAGGAATCAGTCGCGTTTCGACTGTCCGTCCGGCTGTGGCAACTCCGGTCGCTCCTCGGCAGTCGCGAAGTGGATTCATTAACCTCGTGCGATCTCCGATTCTCGCGTGGTCCATCGCGGCAATCCTAATGGTTGCACTGGTCATCATAACAATCCATTATTCCATTCGTCCATCGATAGAGCTTTACCCAATCCGCTCCTTCATTCCTCCCCCCGAGAACGCAAACTACCGTTACTATGGAATGGGCGCTGGCCCTGCCGTCATTTCTCCTGATGGCAGGCACATTGCCTTCATCGCCGTTACGAGTGAAGGCAAGTCCCTCTTGTATCTGCGTTCGCTGGACGCCTTATCTGCTAGACCTCTTCCCGGGACTGAGGGAGCGAACTATCCTTTCTGGTCGGCGGACAGTAAATTCATCGGTTTTTTTGTATGGCCAAGTCTGAAAAAGATCGACATCTCCGGCGGACTGCCGATGACGATTTGCATTGCACCGGTAGCGAGAGGCGGAACATGGAATAAGGATGGGACGATTATCTTCCAACCGTTCACTGTTGGTCCGCTGTATGTTGTCTCGTCGGGTGGAGGGGCTGCGACGGTTCTCACAGAGCTCGACACATCGAAGAACCAAACAAGCCACCGGTGGCCGCACTTCCTCCCTGACGGAAAGCACTTCCTGTACTATGCCTCCACCACCGTGGTTGGTGCGCCGGCTGAAGAAAATGCAGTCTATGTCGCCACGCTCGACATGAAGGTCAACAAGTTACTCCTTAAGACTTCCGCGAACGTCGCATACGCGCCAGGATACATACTTTTCATGGTTGGATCGACGCTGAAGGCTCAGAGGTTTGACGAAAGTGACCTGGAGCTCAAGGGTGATCCCGTGACGATTGCCGATAGCGTTCTCAACGACGCTGGATTCAGCCTCGCGGCGTTTTCGGTCTCTCTTAATGGCTTGCTTGTCTTTCAAACCGGGACGGCTCAGTCCGGGTCCCAGTTGAGGATTGTGGACCAATCGGGAAGAGAGACCGGTCGTGTCGGCGACATCATCGAGCATTTCGAGCCTCGAATTTCGCCTGACGGACGGAGGGTGCTGGCCTCAATATTCGACGCCAAATCCAAAACGGACAACCTGTGGATCTATGAAATGGCCCGCGGGGTAAGAACGAGTCTCACCTCCACCATGTTCTATGATGATTACCCCATATGGTCTCCTGATGCGTCTCGCATCCTCTTCTACCGTCTGTCCAAAGAAGGGAACAGCGATCTCTACGTCATGCGGACGGACAGAATCGGATCCGAGGAGGCACTTTTGGTGTCGGAAGCAACAAAAATCCCAACAGACTGGTCCTACGACGGGAAATATGTTGCATTCACACAATATGGCAGCGCGACTACTCAAGGGGATGTCTGGATGTTGCCGATGACGGGGGATCGGAAGCCGTTTCCGTTCTTGCAGACAGCTTTTGATGAGTGGGAAGCGCGGTTCTCCCCGAATGGAAAGTGGGTAGCTTATCTCTCGAACGAAACCGGGGAGAATGAAGTCTACGTGCGTCCCTTTCCTGGGCCCGGCAACCCTTGGAAAGTGTCGAAGGCAGGTGGAATACTCCCTCGGTGGAAAAAGGAGAGTGGCTCATCCGGTACAACCGACCGTATAGGAGAGATTTTCTACATAACGCCCGATAACAAACTTATGCTTGCCGAGCTTCGGTCAAGGGGATCGGAAGTCAAAGTCCGTGATCGTGCGTTGTTTAGAGTTCCTACTTTCACGCAAGATTTCGACGTATTCCCGGACGGCAACAGGTTTCTTCTGAACATGACCATCGAGCCGCGCGACTCGCCCCCCATCACGCTTGTCGTTAACTGGGATGCTGGACTGAAGAGCAAGTAGATCCGAAAGGCCATCTGATCGTGATCCGGGGGACAATATGACACTATCCCGACAAGAAGCGTCGGGAGGGAACTCAGCCAAAGAGAAAGCAAGAGGCATAGGCTGTGATTGGACAAACTATCGGCAATTATGAGATTCTCGACAGACTCGGCGAAGTCCCAAAGTTGCCGACGAGTGCTCTTCGACGAGTCGATGCAACTTTGAGGATCCCGCTGTTTTCTAGCGGGAGCTGCAATGGAGGCCCCCGATGATAGGACAAACGCTTTCGCATTACAAAATCCTAGAAAAATTAGGCGAAGGCGGCATGGGGATCGTGTACAAAGCCCACGACACCAAGCTCGACCGCTTCGTAGCACTCAAGTTCCTTCCACAGCGCACCGCCGTTAGCGATGAAGAGAAAGCTCGCTTCCTCCAGGAGGCGAAGGCCGCCTCGGCAGTGATGCACCCCAACGTCTGCGTCATCCACGACATTCAAGAGCACCAAGGCCAGCAATTCATTGTGATGGAATACGTCGATGGTCAAACGATGAGCAGGAAAGCTGTAGGGGCGGATCACCGATCCGGCCTGAAGGTGAATGAAGCCATCACCTATGCAATCCAAATCGGGGAAGCATTACAAGAAGCGCATAGCAAGGGTATTGTCCATCGGGACATCAAGACCGACAACATCATGGTCAACGCCAAGAACCAGGTCAAGGTGATGGATTTTGGGCTGGCCAAGTTGAAGGGATCGCTGAAGCTGACGAAGACGTCCAGCACGGTGGGAACGTTGGCGTATATGGCACCCGAGCAGATTCAGGGAGGAGAGGTCGACGCGAGGAGTGACATTTTCTCATTTGGGGTTGTGCTGTACGAGATGCTGACGGGACATACGCCGTTTCGTGGAGAGCACGAGGCGGCGATGGTCTATTCGATTGTGAATGAAGAGCCGCAGCCTCTTGAGAAATACAGAACAGATCTCTCTCCCGTGCTTGTGAATCTGATACAGCGCGCATTGGAGAAGAGTCCGGGTGACAGGTACCAGTCGGCCGAGGAGATGGTCATTGAGCTGAAACGGCTGCAGAAGAAGACGACGAAGGTCGTGCGCGCACCTTCTCAGGTCATTCCACAGCCTCGCGCCTCTGAAGGCGCTCCGCCAACTGGAGAAGAGACAACCACAAAACCTCTACGTTTCTTTCAGAACAAGTCGGTCGTGCTAGGAGCTGCAGTTGTCGCGGTCATCATTGTCATCGCTGCGGTCTATCAGTTCATACTCAAGAAAGAATCAGTCAGGCAAGGGATATTCTCGATTCAATCGATGAAGATTACGCGGCTTACTTCGGATGGGAAGGCTCGATGGGCTGCAATCTCTCCTGATGGGAAATACGTGGTCTATTCCACCGAGGAGTCCGGAAAACAAAGTCTATGGGTACGGCAGGTCGCAACGAACAGCAACGTGCAGATCATTCCATTTTCAGAAGTCACCTATAATGGCCTCACATTTTCGCGGGATGGTAACTACATCTTTTATGTAATGATGCAGCACAGCACCGGCCGGTCAGCTCTGTATCATCTTCCGGTACTTGGTGGAGCACCGCGAAAAATCCTGGACAATGTAGAATACGCCATCACACTTTCTCCTGACAACGAGCAGTTTGCTTTCGTGAGATTCTATCCAACAACAGGAGAATTCTCTCTCATGGTTGCGAAGACTGATGGTTCGGAAGAGAAGAAGCTCGCATCTCATAAGGCAAGTCTCTGGTTCTACGGACAGCCTGCATGGTCGCCCGACGGCAAAGTGATTGCCTGTGCTCTTGGATCATATGAAGGGGGTCTGCACTACTCGGTTGTCACGGTGGCTCTTGATGGAGCCGTCGAGCGACAAATTACGAAGAAACGCTGGGACGATGTTTCTCAACTCGAATGGCTTCCAGATGGCAGCGGCCTGCTCGTGAAAGCCCGGGAGAGAGGTTCCATGGCGTCACAGGTTTTTCGACTTTCGTACCCCGACGGCGAGGCAACCCGAACAACGAATGATTTGCTCGACTACTCAAGCCTTAGTCTTACGAACGATGCTCAAACGCTGTGTGCGGTGCAGGGGGACTTTCGGGGGAATATTTGGATTCTCCCGCAGGGGAGCACCGCCCGTGCCCAACGAGTGACGAACGGAAAGGACGAAGGCCTTGTCGGTCTTGCGTGGGCACCCGACGGACGAATTGTTTATGTCTCATCCGTAAGCGGGAACTCTGATCTGTGGATCATGGACCGTGACGGGAAGAACCAGAAACAGCTTACGACTGACGCAGCAATGGAATTTGGCCCGGTTGTATCTCCGGATGGCAAATTCATCCTTTACACTACAGACCGCTCGGGTCTCAACAGCATCTGGAGGATCGAACTTGACGGATCGAGACCGCGTCAGCTTACCAGTTTGGAAGACAGCTACTGGCCTAGCATTTCCCCTGATGGCTCATGGTTCGCTTTCAACTCCTGGGCCAAAGGTCCCCTCCTCGTCATGAAACAGCCGACGGCGGGTGGAGAGCCGGTCCAACTGTCGGAAACGAATGGCGGCTCTCCGGCGATTTCGCCAGACGGGAAACTCATTGCGTACATCTACCTCGATGAGCAGACGACAAACAGGCGCATCGAAGTGATACAATCAGACGGAGGCAAACCGATCAAGGAGTTCGAGCTGCCTCACACAGCGGATTGGATACTTCGGTGGAGTCATGACGGTCTTGCCATCCAGTTCATGGTCAGAGCTCGTGGTGCATCGAACATTTGGAGTCAGCCGCTCAGTGGCGGCCCGCCGAAACAGATTACAGACTTCAAGTCGGACTATATGACTGGGTTCGATTGGTCGCCAGACGGGAAATTCCTCGTTGTCTGTCGGTACACATTTTCGAGCGATGTGCTGTTGATGAGCAATGCGAAGTAGGTGAAATGAATGAAACATCCGGTGATCGAGCCATCGGGTCATCGGGAGATCGGATCACTAAACTTGGAACCTTAAACTCAAAACCAGTAGCTCGAAACTCATATGATTGGCCAAATCATTTCTCACTACAAAATCCTCGAGAAACTCGGCGAGGGTGGAATGGGTGTCGTGTACAGAGCCGAGGACACCAAGCTCAAACGCACCGTTGCCCTGAAGTTCCTCCCCCGCGGTCTCGAAGCCCAGGAGCCCGAACGGGCCCGCTTTCTTCAGGAAGCTCAAGCCGCAGCTGCCCTGAACCATCCCAACATCTGTACCATCTACGATATCGCCGAAAGCGAAGGTCCCGCCTCCGCTGACGCTTCGGCGGGCAGGCAGCAGTTCATCGTGATGGAATATGTGGATGGTCAAACGCTGAGCAGGAAAGCTGTAGGGGCGGATCACCGATCCGCCCTGAAGGTGAATGAAGCCATCACCTATGCAATCCAAATCGGCGAAGCCTTACAAGAAGCGCACAGCAAAGGCATCGTGCATCGGGACATCAAGACCGACAACATCATGGTCAATGCGAAGAACCAGATCAAGGTGATGGACTTCGGGTTGGCCAAGTTGAAGGGTTCTCTCAAGTTGACCAAGACCTCGAGCACGGTGGGAACGCTCGCCTACATGGCACCTGAGCAGATTCAGGGTGAACAGGTCGATGCACGGTCCGACATTTTCTCGTTCGGTGTTGTGCTGTATGAGATGCTGACGGGTCATCTGCCGTTCCGTGGAGAGCACGAGGCGGCGATGATGTATTCGATTCTGAACGAAGAGCCCGAGTCGTTGCAGAACTATTTGCCGGATGCGCCGTCGGAGTTGCTGCACGTGTTGAATCGTGCGCTGGAGAAGGATGCGGAGGAGCGGTATCAAACCGTGCATGAGATGTTGATTGATCTGCGGCGGTTGAAGAAGGAGACAACGAGGGTTGTGCGGCCGGCGGTGGCTATGGAACCTTCCGAAGGTCTGTTCGAAAAGCTGAGGAAACCTTCGGAAGGTCTCCTCCGAAAAAAGTGGATGCGCCCATCTGCAATTGCGGGGGGAGCTTTGGTTGTCCTTGCGTTGGCTTACTTCTTGATTTGGCCTTTGATGGACAAGCTGCTCTTCCGCAGCGAACGCATTCCCATTGCCATCATTACGTTTGAGAATCAGACAGGCGATCCACAGTTCGATTACCTCCGCACTGCCATCCCCAATCTCTTGACCACGAGCCTTGAGCAATCGACGGCATTGCGCGTTACTACGTGGGAACGGATGCGGGATTTGCTGAAGCAAATGGGGAAAGCGGACGTTCAGGTGATAAACACAGATCTGGGCTTTGAGCTGTGCCGCAAGGATAGCGTCAGAGCGTTAGTGACGGGGAGCTTTGTGAAAATGGGCGACATGTTCGCAACGGACGTCAAGGTGCTGGACGTGGAAAGCAAGGCACTCTTGAAGAGTGCAAGCTCAAAGGGCGAAGGAGTTGGCAGCATACTCAAAGTTCAAATAGATGAGCTTGGTAGAGAGATCGCGAAGGGAATCGGTCTGCCGGAGGCAAGAATAGCCTCTGAGCAGAAAGTGATGACCGAAGTGACCACCACATCGTTGGAGGCCTACAGTTTGTATCTCAGAGGTGTGCAGGACTGCGAAAAGTTCTATTTCGCTGAGGCAGAACGGTACCTGCAGAAAGCCATCGACCTTGATTCCACGTTTGGCATGGCTCACTACTGGTTGGCTCAAACGTATTCCGCGCTCGGGAACCCACAAAAGCGCCGCGTTGAGCTGGAAAGAGCTCTCAAATTCTCGAACAAGGCTTCGCGGAAGGAAAGATTATTCATCGAAGCAGCTTGCGCTGGCGTGCTTGATACTGTACAAGGCAAACGGTACCGGCTGTTGAAGCAAATTGAATTGGAGTTCCCGAATGAGAAAGGCGTTCATTATCTGCTTTCGTTCTTCAGACAAGACGACAAGATCGCTCGCCTTAGGCGGGCAATCGAACTCGACCCTTCTTACGGGTCTGCCTTAAATGAACTTGCGTATGAATACGCGAGAAGGGAAGACTATGAACAATCTCTTGAGTATTTCCGACGATACGCAACGGTTTCGCCGGGCGATGCCAATCCATATGATTCTATGGCAGAAGTGTATTTTTGGAAGGGAAAGCTTGATGAGTCGCTTCACAACTACAAGCAGGCCGAAGAGATGAAACCGGGCTTTTGCCCACTTAAGATCTCGTATCTCTATGCTTTCAAGGAAGAGTACGACGAAGCAAAGAGATGGATAGAGAAACACCCAGTCGAAGACCGACCGTTACGCACGGGGTTTGAGATAGCCATTTGGCGCTCCTTCTATGAGTTTTGGCTTGGCAGCAATACAAGAGCTCTCCGGATTGCGTCGACTGCTATGCAGTTTGCCAAGAAGCTTCAAAATCCCAGCTGGCAGGGATTCGCTGCAGATATGGCGGCGATGGTGTATGTTGACCTAGGATCATACAAACGCGCAGGAATTCTCCTGGATAGTATATGGGCGCTCTCGAAACCGGCAACCTCCTCCTCATCTTCGCTCTACATCGATGCTATGGTAACACTCCTTCATGCGAGGATTCAGCTCAAGCAAGGCAACGCTGCGGGAGTCGAAGGAGCGCTTGCTAACGCATCGCAAGCGATTCAAGGGCTAACCGGCGATTACAAAGAATTCCTGACTTTTCTCCACTATCAAGTGGCCGGTGAATTACTTGCATCACAGGAGAAAACTGATGAGGCGATTCGGCATTTCAGGAATCCGCCTAAGTGGCCGAAGGCATACTTCTCATTCACGGGACTATTTGAGTGGTACAATCTGATCTTTCCCCGTAATCTTTTGGCGAAGGCTTATCTTCAGAAAGGCGACGTTGATTCCGCAATCGCCGAATATGAGCGTATCACAAGTTTCAATCCTGCAAGTCAGGAAAGGGGATTGATCCATCCGTTGCATCGCTACGAGCTGGCAAAGCTCTACGAGAAGAAGGGACTGAAAGACAAGGCGATTGCGCAGTACGAGAGATTCCTCACACTGTGGAAGAACGCCGATGCTGATCGTCCCGAGCCAAAAGACGCACGAGCGCGGCTGGCAAGGATGAGGGAAAGAAGACTGCGGTAGCCGCAATCCTTCGGACTGAGCCGTTCGACTAGGTTCACGGCGAAGTCCTCAGGACGAAGTCTTCAGATTGCGTCAGATTGCGACGATGCCCAAATGGATGCTCCGCTCGCAGACTGAAGTCTGCGGCTACCGAGAGCTTCTTGGTGGCTGCAGTCCATCAGGCTGCGCAGACTACTGAGGATAGCCGCAACGAATACCTGCAGACTACAACCCATCTCAAGAAAAAGTCTGAACTGTCATTCTGAGCGAAGCTGAGCCAGAGGCTCATCCGTCTTCGGCGGAGAAGAATCTGCTCTTCGAATTGACCTTAGTCGGGTTTTTGAGATGACTTCTACCATCTCTGGCACCAAATCACACTTTGCCGCACAATGAAGCACCAGGTCTGCTCTCGACACGGCCAGCTCTTGTCCAAGACACTCGGCTTCTGCGTCTCCTGTCTCCGCGAACGACCGTCGGAATTCCGACATCAGGTCGAAGCAGTTCACGCCCAGTCACGCGCGGCGTTCAATCTGCCCCCGAGGCCACCGGGAGATCGTTCCGGCATCCGCTGTACGCTGTGCAGTAACAATTGCATCATTGGGCAAAACCAGCGAGGATTCTGCGGATTGCGGACCGTCCAGAACGGTAAGCTGAGACATCTTGCCGGCACACCAGAACACGGGCTCCTCCATTGGTATCGGGACCCTTTGCCCACGAATTGCGTGGCTGATTGGGTTTGCGCAGGGAGTGGGCATCCGGGCTACCATAACCTGGCAGTTTTCTATGGAAGCTGCACAGCAAATTGTCTCTTCTGCCAGAACTGGCATTATCGTGAGATGTCGCCGAAGACAGGCGAAACTCTTAGTGCACATGAACTGGCGTCAGTGGCAAATCCACGCACCTTCTGCGTCTGCTATTTCGGTGGTGATCCTGCGTCGCAGATGCCACATGCGCTTGCGGCATCCAAACCTCTTGCGCGTCGCGGAGTTCGTATCTGTTGGGAGACAAACGGGACGATGCATCCGAAATTCCTGGATGCGGCCGTGCAGTATTCTCTCAATACCGGCGGCTGCATCAAATTCGATTTGAAAGCATTCGATGAGGAGCTGCACCGAGCATTGGCTGGCATTTCCAACCAGAGGACGTTGGAGAACTTTGCGCGAGCCGCGCGGCGGATTACAGAGCGCCCGGAGCTACCGCTCGTCGTCGCGAGCACACTCCTTGTGCCAGGGTACGTGGATGCTGAAGAGGTAGGTAAGATTGCGCGATTCATCGCGGGTTTTAGTCCGAACATTCCCTATTCGCTTCTCGGCTTTGCACCTCAATTCTTCATGTCGGACTTGCCATGCACGTCAGTCCAACACGCTGAGCGGGCGGAAGCGGTCGCGCGCGCGGCTGGACTCCTCAACGTGCGGATCGGCAATCGGCACCTGTTGGGAAGGGATGGATACGGCCCATGAACAAGGAGATCCTTCTGGTACCAGTTGGTGAGGTGTCGCCTGAAGTCTGCAAGTGGCTTGAAGGTGCGTTGCTTCGCGTCTTCGATTGCGCGTGCCGTGTGGCACCTCCCGCGCCACATCCTGACTTCGCTTGGAACAAGCGGCGAAAGCAATACCGCGCAGAGTCGATTCTGGAGCGAGTCCAAGTCGAGGATGCGGCGTGCGCATTGGCCATCGCGGACCTCGACTTGTATGTTCCTGACCTGAATTTTGTCTTTGGCATCGCACAAGGGGTGATGGCGCGGGCAATCATTGCCGTGCCGCGGTTGCGGCAGAGTTACTACGGATTGCCGGAAGATGCCGATGTATTCCGTCAGCGTGTGGTGAAGGAGGCTGTTCACGAGCTTGGGCATGTCCTTGGGCTGGAGCATTGCCACGATCGACGGTGCGTGATGGCGTTCTCAAACTCGCTGGAAGATACAGACTACAAGGGATGGCAGTTTTGCCCGGAGTGTCGGGGGAGCCTTCCGTCTTGAGTCAAGTAAGAAATTCAAGTTGACCGGTTGCAGAAAGGGGTTGAAACCCCTCTAAGTTTTGTGTCGAAATTCATCGCCACGCCCTACCAGCCCGCCATGCGGTCTGGCGGGAAGGACGTGGCTGGAGCCCCGACCTTCAGGTCGGGGGCGCCAAAAAAAGACAAATCCCGAAGAAGGGCTTCAGCCCTTTCTCAAAAGGCGGTCAACTAGTGTGACAGAGATGGAAACCCAGTTCATTCGGGATTCGCTCCTGCAGGAGAGAGTAGGTGATAGAATCCGGTGCAACACCTGCGAACGGCGGTGCCTGATTGTCTCCGGCGGTCGAGGGTGGTGCCGCACTCGGCAGAATCGAGACGGAAGGCTCATGACATTGATTTACGGCGCGGTCTCGTCCCTCGCGGCCAATCCAATTGAGAAAAAGCCGTTCTACCACTTCCATCCCGGTACCTCTGCGTTCACTGTTGGCAGTTGGTCGTGTAACTTCGGCTGCCCATGGTGCCAGAACTGGGACATCAGCAAGTCAGCGCCTCCGGCTAGACCCGAATATGTCTCGCCGGAGCTGTTCATCGAATTGACGGAGAACTCTGGATCTCAGGGAACCTCCATCTCGTTCAATGAGCCCACGCTCTCGCTGGAGTGGTCCCTCGATGTTCTTCGCCTTGCCCGAAAGCGCAATCTCTACAATACCTTTGTGACGAATGGTTATATGACGCCGGAGGCGTTGTCGCTCTTGATCGACGCAGGACTCGATGCGATGAATGTGGATATGAAGGGTGATGCCGTGGCTGTGAAAAAGTTCTGCAAAGGGATTGATGTGGAGAAAGTCTGGGCGACGTGCAGGCTTGGTAGATCACGTGGTGTGCACGTCGAAATCACGACACTCGTGATTCCGACTGTCAATAGCGCGGACACATCACTGAGGTCGATTGCCCAGCGCATCGTCAACGAAGTCGGCCAAGATGTGCCGTGGCATGTCAGTGCCTATTACCCTGCCTACCGCTTCGACACGCCGCCGACCCCGAGGGAGATGCTGGAACGTGCCTGGAGAATTGGGAGAGAAGCCGGACTGCACTTCGTCTACGTCGGCAATGTCCCCGGACACCGCTATGACAACACCTATTGCCCCGGATGCGGCACGCTCCTCATTCGTCGGCGCGGCTATGATATTGCGGCGAACCTTGTTCGGAATGGGCAATGCCCCTATTGCGGACACGGTGTGGCAGGGGTCTGGAAATGACCGATGCAGGAGAGCCCTATCCCGGGGCGAGGATCGACGAGTGAATCTGCAACCGAGTATTCCAAACAATTGCTGATCATCATTACGGAGGCACATGCCATGCGCTGCACACTCATCAAAGCATCAGCGAGCGTTCTTCTGGGAGGTCTTCTCTGTATCAGCATGGCGCTGTCGCAGCAGCGTACCATCAAGCTGGAAACCCTCCTCAGTGCTCCATTTCCATCTTCGCTTCAAGCGGCTCCGACCGCTGGAAGGATCGCCTGGGTGCAGAGCGCGCAGGGCGTTCGCAACATCTGGGTCGCCGAAGCCCCCGACTATCGCGGCCGCCAACTCACAAGCTTCACCGCGGATGATGGGCAGGAGCTGAGCAGCCTATCCTGGACGCCTGATGGTAAGACGATCATCTTTGTGCGCGGCAGCGCGGAGAGTCGTCAGGGCGAAATCCCGAATCCCACGAGCAATCCTGCTGGCGTCGAACAGGCGCTCTGGCGCATCTCCGTTGACGGCGGAGACCCGAAGCGCATCACCGCCGGAAGCGGTCCCGAGGTTTCTCCACGCGGCACCAACGTCGCGTTCCTGAAACGCGGCCAGGTCTGCTTGGCGAGACTCGACACAACGGGAGAGGTCGTGCAGCAGATTCACGCCCGCGGCACCGTGAGCTCGCTGCAATGGTCGCCCGACGGATCCAAGCTGGCCTTCGTCAGTACTCGCAGTGATCACGCCTTCATCGCTGTGTATGATGTCGAAGCGAAGACGCTTCGCTATCTGGATCCGAGTGTGGACCGGGATGGCAATCCCGTTTGGTCTCCCGACGGATCACGGATCGCTTTCCTGCGGTTTCCATCCTCCGCCGAGCCCCGTCTGTTCAGACCGGAACGATCTGCCCCGCCGTGGTCGATCATGATCGCGGATGTTGCTGCGCAACGAGCCTTGAAGCTGTGGCAGGCGGATGAAGGGAGGGGAAGTGCTTTTCAAAATATCGTGGCAGAAAACCAGATACTCTGGACTGCTGAGGACCGGATCGTGTTTCCGTGGGAGAAGGAGGGATGGACACATCTGTATGCGATTTCAGTGAGCGGAGGGAAGCCGTCGCTCCTCACACCCGGGGAGTTCGAGGTGGAGCACGTATCCATCTCCGCTGATCGCAGGCAGATTTTCTTTGACTCCAATCAGGGAGACATCGATCGGCGGCATATCTGGCGAATTGACTTCAAAAATAACCGACCCGTTCAGGTCACCCGAGGAACGGGAATCGAATGGTCACCGGTCGTTACAGGCGATGGCCAGACGCTCGCCTTCTTCCGCTCTGACGCACGCACACCGGCTCATGCAGCAGTCATTGTTGGATCGGGTCAGGCAAAGGAACTTGCTCCAGGGACAATCCCTGCCGACTTCCCAGTCCGGATGCTCGTTGAACCTCAGGCTGTTACGTTTGATGCCGCGGACGGAATGACGATTCCCGCACAACTCTTTCTTCCCACAAACATTGGCAACGGTGAGCGGCGTGCTGCGGTGGTGTTCTTCCACGGAGGTTCCCGACGACAAATGCTGCTCGGCTGGCACTGCAGCAGCTACTACCACAATTCCTATGCGCTCAATCAGTATCTGGCGAGCAAGGGATTCATTGTGCTCTCGGTGAATTTCCGCAGCGGAACTGGCTATGGGATGGAATTCCGTGAAGCACTCAACTATGGCGCGGCTGGCGCAAGTGAATTCAACGACGTCCTCGGTGCAGGTCTGTACCTTCGCAGTCGCCCCGATGTCGACCCGAGTCGGATCGGTCTCTGGGGCGGCTCGTACGGTGGCTATCTCACTGCTCTTGGGCTCGCAAAGGCATCGGATCTCTATGCTGCAGGAGTGGATATCCACGGGGTGCATGAGTGGAATCTTGGGATCCAGATGTTCCTTCCAACATACAATCCCAAGGAGTACGAGGAGGCGGCGAGGGTCGCGCATCAATCGTCTCCCATCGCCTACGTGGATGGGTGGCGGTCACCGGTGCTCGTCATCCACGGCGATGATGACCGAAACGTTTCATTCACTCAGACGGTCATGCTGATTGAGCAATTGCGCAAGAGGAACGTCGAGGTTGAACAGCTGGTGTTCCCAGACGAGGTCCACGGTTTCCTCTTGCACGCGCACTGGGTGCAGGCGCTCCAGGCGGCAGCGGAGTTCTTCGAGCGAAGGTTGGGAAAGAAGCCCTAGCCTGCTCATTTCGCCGCATCGTAGATGTCCGTCTTCTACCCTGTCTTAACTATGCAAGAAGACGGACATCTTCCCGCCGTTGATTCTTCCTAATAAATCCAATACTATTGTGCGTTACGAACCCTCAGCCTCCTTGCCTCAAAAAAGGTAACCGTCCGTGCAGCTCACCCTCATCGACTGGCTCATCATCATTGCCTACTTCGCGTTCAACCTCGCGATCGGTTTCTACTACCGAAAGAAAGCCACGGGAAGCGTCAGCGATTATTTTGTTTCGGGCAGAAACGTCACCTGGTGGCTGGCTGGAACCTCAATGGTGGCGACGACATTCGCAGCCGATACTCCGCTTGCTGTCACGGGACTAACAGCCAGGAACGGCATTGCGGGGAACTGGATCTGGTGGAGCATGGTCTTCAGCGGCATGCTCACGGTCTTCTTCTACGCCAAGCTCTGGCGACGGGCGGGCGTGCTCACTGACGTGGAGTTCGCTGAGTTCCGTTACTCCGGAAAGCCGGCCGCCTTCCTCAGAGGGTTTCGCGCTCTTTATCTTGGGCTTCCAATCAACTTGATCATCATGGGTTGGGTCAATCTCGCAATGATCAAAATCCTCTCGCTCATCCTGGGGGTCGATAAGATCTACGCGGTGTACATATGTATCGGGATCATGGTCCTGACAGCATCGATCTCCACGCTCTCCGGCCTCTGGGGTGTGTTGGTGATGGACCTTTTCCAGTTTGTGTTGAAAATGGGGATGGTCATAGCTCTTGCGGTTTTTGCCGTCGATGCGATCGGTGGCATGTCGAGCCTCAAGGAAGGCCTGGCGCAATTAGACCAAGCGAGGAACGCCGGGACGGGGGCAACGGGATCGGTGACATCGTTCACTCCTGACCTGAACTCTCTCTGGATGCCGATGATCACGTTTTTCGTCTACATTGCGGTCAACTGGTGGGCAACATGGTACCCGGGCGCCGAGCCGGGAGGCGGTGGCTACATCGCGCAACGCATCTTTTCAGCGAAGAACGAAAAGCATTCGATCCTCGCCACGCTCTGGTTCAACATCGCTCACTATGCGATACGCCCTTGGCCATGGATTCTGGTTGCGCTTGTCGCGATGGTTGAATTCCGTAACGATCCGGCGTTTGCGCAGGACCCAGAGTCCGGGTACATCCGCATCATGATGCTTCATCTCCCCGTTTCCCTGCGCGGTCTGATGATTGCTGCCTTCGCTGCGGCGTATATGTCGACCATCGGAACGTCCCTGAACTGGGCTGCATCGTATCTGGTCAACGATGTGTACAGGCGCTTTCTCAAAAAGAGCGAGACGGAAAAGCACTATGTCACCACCTCGCAGATCACGACAGTCTTTCTGATGGTCTGCTCAGCTGTGGTGTCGTTTTACATGGAGTCGATCGCTGATGCGTGGAAGTTTCTGATGGCGATCGGAGCCGGGACGGGCCTGGTGTACATTCTCCGCTGGTTCTGGTGGCGGATCAATGCCTGGAGCGAAGTCTCTGCAATGATGGCAGCCTTCATCGTCTCGCTGGTCATGCAGTTTGAGTTTCATCTCAGCAGCGAGAACGCTTACGATTTCGCCTACCTGGTCATGATCACGACCGCAATAACGACCGTCATCTGGCTCACCGTCACGTTCCTCACCAAGCCGGAACCTGACTCGATATTGATACCATTCTACCGCAGGGTGCGGCCTTCCGCGACATTCTGGGGTCCTATTGCTGCAAAAGTCCCAGACATCGTTCCTCAAAAGGAGGGCCTCTTCAATCTCACAAACTGGCTCTTCGGCTGCCTTTTGATCTACATGACGCTCTTCGGATTTGGGAAGATCATCTTCGGCGAGCTTCTATTGGGGACGGTCTTCCTTCTGATCGCTGTCGTCTCGTTCACGGTTATCTATCGAAGTCTCTCAAAACGTGGCTGGGAATCGCTCAGCCAATAGCCATTGATGCTGGGAGAAGGAAGGAGTGGGAAGGATGTAGGAAGTAAGAAGTGCGCAGTATGCGAGAGCAGTGGGGAGTAGGGAATGAACCGCAAACTCAGGAATGCGACACTGGGACCTGAAGTTCGTAACTTGAAACCGGATGCGTTATCTTACTGCAGCGGAATCGTCACCGCAACCTTGTTGCCCACCCCGAGGAACTCAACATTCAGGGATGCCATAGCAATCGCGATGCCGCGGCCGTGATTGTCGAAGATCCGCGCCTCATCAAACTTCGTCCAGCGTTGATGATCGAAACCGGATCCGTGGTCTTCAATCTCAATCAGGAGCTTCTGCGGCTCCTTTTTCATTCTGACGTGGACGTACTTCTGGGCGTTCTCTGGCAGCGCAAGTCTGCGATCCACCTCCTTCTCCCACGTATTCTGGTCCACCAATCTCGTTTTCTCTTCGTAACCGATGCCGAGATTGCCGTGCTCGACCGCGTTGGTCAGGAGCTCCCCGATGACCACCGAGTGGTCGGGATCGGGCGTCGCGCTGGCGATCCTCGCCGCAAGCAGATCTGCATCAGCGAGGGTGCGGAATCTGAACGTACCTTCCTGGAGAAAGGCCAGCGGATTCTCGCACTCCCTTAACTTTTGCATCAGCCTCCGCCGGCAATGGGTATCGGAGACGGCAGCCCGGACGATCGAACGAAGGAGCGGACGCTGGAAGGGCTTGGTGAGATAGTAGAACGCACCGGCTTCGATGCCCTCTCGGATGCGTGACGGTTGGTCCATTGCCGTGAGCATGATGACAGGGATGTGTTCGATCTGCGGTTGGTCCTTCATCCAGCGAAGGAGTTCAATGCCTGTCATTCTCGGCATCATCCAGTCGAGCACGACTGTGCTCAGCACGTCTTGCTTTGACTGAATGATCTCCTGGGCCTCAAGTCCGTCGCTTGCAGTATGGCAGCCGTAGCCATCATCGAGAAGCATGCGTTGCAGCACCTTCTGCATCGGCAGATCATCGTCGACCACAAGGACGGTTTCGAGTGGAATTCCTGATATCATGGTTCCTTATCTCCTGACCTGAGTGTTGGCAAGCCTCGGCAGCCAGAGTCATTCAGAGCACCTGACCGTTGAGCTGGACTCCCTGCTCGCTCCCTTTTTCATCGTGCCTGCGCAATATCAGCAAGGAACAGCACCGAGTCAAGCCTGCCACCGTGCGTTGCTGGCGCAATTCTGAGAATGATGAGACAAGATACACTTGATTTCCTCCTAAATCCCCCCGTACTTTTCCCGTCCGACTGTAGGCTGTTGCCTATTCACCAGTCCAACCTTCGGCCCCTAGCGATGAACGCGCCTCATTCTGTTCTCAAATCGCTCTGTTCAGTTTCGACCGTGCCCCAGCTATCGTACTGTCACGCAGACTCCCTGGGCCGCTTTCCGAGTATCGCGCCAAAGGGAAGAGGCTTTCTCCGCGCGCCGTTGCTGGTTCAAGGGCTGAGTCGAAGGTTGAACCTCAAACGCGGAACTCCGGACCCGGACCTTCGACCTCTAACCTGAAGATCAGGACTTGGAACTTGGAACCTGAGACTGAAAACTCCCTGCAACGCCGTTCACTCCTCTTGATCGGAGCTTCGTTCACCGCGGCGATCGGCGGCTTCCTGTTCGGATTTGACACGGCGGTCATTTCCGGGACAATCTCGTTCGTCAAAAGCCAGTTCGCTCTCAACACGATCGAAGAGGGTTGGTACGTCAGCTCTGCACTTGTCGGCTGCATTGCAGGTGTCTCTTTTGCCGGTACGTTGAGCGACCGGTTTGGCAGAAAAACCGTCTTACTCCTTTCCTCATTGTTGTTTCTCATCTCAACTGTCGGCTGCGCCGTCGCACCGACCAACCTCGTGCTTGTGTTGTCCCGTCTGGTTGCCGGCACGGGGATCGGTGTCGCTTCAATGCTGTCGCCGCTCTATATCGCTGAGATCGCCCCCGCCGCGTACCGTGGCCGACTCGTTGCACTCTATCAACTTGCGATCACGATCGGCATTCTGTGCGCCTACTTCTCGAACGCGTCGGTGTTGAGCATCTCGGAAGGGTCATCCTTCTCGTCGGGTCTCTTCAAATGGATCTACGCAGACGAAATCTGGAGGGGAATGTTTGCCAACATGCTGATCCCTAACCTCATGTTCTTGGTCTTGCTGCTGCTGATCCCCGAGAGTCCTCGGTGGCTGATATCGAAGGGTTTCACCGACAAAGCACGATCCATTCTGGCGAGAATTCAGAACAGAATCACCAGTGACGACGACTACCATGAGTTGGTCGCCACTATTCAGCAGGAGCAGGGTTCGCTCTCGCAGCTCTTTCGGCCCGGCTTGAGGACAGCGCTGCTCATTGGCGTCTTCCTGCCCATTTTTTCACAGATTAGCGGCATCAATGTGATCATCTACTACGGTCCGAGAATACTCCACGAAGCGGGATTCTCTATCAGCGGCGCGCTCGGCGGTCAGGTGACCATCGGCATTGTCAATGTTCTCTTTACCTTGTTGGCGATCTGGCAGGTGGATAGGCTGGGACGCAAGCCCTTGTTGCTGTTCGGCATCGCGGGTGTCGTCGTCTCGCTGATTGCCGTCGGGTTGTTCTTTTACAGTCAGGTGTCGCAGGGCATCGTGTTGATCATCTTCATCCTGTTCTTTATTGCGTGCTTCGCGTTCTCGCTCGGTCCCGGTACGTGGATCGTTATCTCGGAAATCTTCCCCACGCACATACGCGGCAGGGCGATGTCGATCGGGACGTTCGCGTTGTGGTCGGCGAACGCTGTCGTAGGGCAACTCTTCCCGTGGATGCTGGAGAACATCGGTCCGGCAGGGACATTCTGGACATTCGCGGCGATTTGTCTTCCGGCTTTTTTCTTCGTCCGGAAGGTGTTGCCCGAAACGAAGGGAAAGACCCTTGAAGAAATTGAACGATTCCTGCAGCGGAAAGGCGCTCAACAATGACAAGCAGAGAACGAGTCGTAACGACACTTCATCACCGGCAGCCGGATGCGATCCCCGTCGATTTTGGCGGGACAGCAGTTACGGGCATGCATGTCAGCTGTGTCGCCGCGCTGAGGGATCACTATGGACTTGAGAAACGGCCCGTCAAGGTGCATGAGCCATATCAAATGCTGGGATTCATTGAGGAGGATCTCAAGCAAGTCCTCGGGATCGACGTAGAAGGGGTGTATGCGGCCGAGACATTGTTTGGCTTCCGCAACGAGAATTGGAAGCCGTGGAGAATGGACAACGGCCTGGAGGTTCTCGTCTCCAAGCACTTCAAGACAACCAAGGACGAAAAGGGCGACACGCTGATTTATCCCAAAGGGGACCTCTCCGCGCCACCGTCAGGACGCATGCCCAAGAATGGGTTTTTCTTTGATTCGATCATCCGGCAGGAGCGAATCGATGAGGAGAAGCTCAATCCGGAGGACAATCTCGAGGAATTCGGACTGATCTCCGATCGCGACCTCGACTATTTCGAGCAGGCCTCGAAAGAAATGGCGCAAACGGGTAGAGCCGTGATCGCGACGTTCGGCGGAACGGCGTTTGGTGACATTGCCCTCGTCCCCGCTCCGTTCCTCAAGTATCCGAAAGGGATTCGCGATATCGAAGAATGGTACGTCTCTACGTTAACGCGGCAGTCTTACGTTCGTGCGGTTTTTGAAAAGCAGTGCGAGATTGCGATTGAGAATCTCATCGAGATTCACAAGCGCGTAGGAAATCTCGTTGATGCAGTGTTCATCTGTGGCACCGATTTCGGGACTCAGCGGTCGACGTTCTGCTCCGTGGAGACCTTCCGCTCGCTCTGGATGCCGTACTACAAGCGCATTAATGATTGGATTCACATCCACACCTCGTGGAAGACCTTCAAGCATTCGTGCGGATCGGTTGTGACGCTCATCCCTTCCTTCATCGAAAGCGGCTTTGATATTCTCAATCCTGTGCAGTGTTCGGCCGAAGGGATGGCTCCGGAGCACCTAAAGAAAGAGTACGGATCGGAAATCGTATTCTGGGGCGGCGGCGTCGACACGCAAAAGACGCTCATGTTCGGGACGCCGCAACAAGTCCGGGAGGAGGTGCTCCGCCGTTGCGAGATCTTCGGAAAGGGGGGAGGGTTCGTGTTCAACACGGTGCACAACATTCAGGGCAATGTTCCCGTCAAGAATGTGGTAGCGATGTTTGATGCACTGAGGGAGTTTAATGGAAAGATATGAATGGGGGTTGGGACGCTCACGAGCCGCGCGTCCCTTCAAGTGAGCGCGTCAATCAATGGTCAGTTCGCGCTGACATCAAAAGACCTTTTTCAGTCAACTTTTAGTATCTTTAGAACCGGAATGATGCGTTGCGATTTTTCCACAAGCTAAATGCCACACAGCCCTATCCTAAGTCCGCCAGGAACGACATTGGATGAAAAGAGATCCTACAGCGGATCAAAGGAGCGAATATGGCGCTCGCCTTCGTGCGCCAGAACTTAGTTCCATTTCGGTGGCGCACGATACGGAGTATGTACAAGAATGAATTTACCTAACATTCCGACCGATAACCTTTACAAGTTCTTAGCTCTCTCGGGCATCGCAATGCTCTTGCTTTTCACTTACTACCTCGGTTCGGAGAGCCTCGAACTGGACAGGCAGAATATCTCGCTTTCCGGGGAAATTGCACAACTCGACTTGGAAGCAGGCACATTGAAACAAGAGCAACGAGCTCTAAGGAGCGAGATCGAGGATTTCTACAACGCGGCAGGGCTTAAGGAACCTCTCGTTGTCAACGATTCAATGGTAGTCTACAGTCAGATTGCCTCAGGTCCTCCTCAGCTCGTCAAGAAAAGCAAAGAACTTCAGCACCTCGTGGACGAATTTGCTCAGAAAGGCAGGGACCATCAGTCAAAGCGCATAGCTCTGGAGACCAAACGCTCAATACAGAAATACAACGAGGATGTGCACGCTCAGCTTTTTAGCATCTATGCAGTGACTTTCTCCATCGCCTTTCTGCTGTCAGTCTCAGGGTTCTGGCTGTGGTATTCCAGAGTGCAACGCTATCATAATGCGATTTTGCATGAACAGTACATTCTCGCTGTTTCAGCTGAACCTCGATGTCAAAGTTGCGGGATACTGCTGTCCGATGACCCAGAAAGTGGAGGAACAGAAACCAACGGAATGAAGAGCGTCGAGTTCTGCAGCAGTTGCTATGAAAAGGGGAAGTTTAGAGAACCAGATCTTGAACTTCATCAAATGATCTCCAAAGTCAACAAGCGCATGAAATCACTGGAAGTTCCGCTTACGGTGCGAGCTTCCCACATTTTTCGACTCTCTAAACTAAAACGATGGGATCGGCGACTCAGATGGTGAACTCATTGTGCGCCAACAACTGGCTCAAGCTGCCGCCCCCGCGGACAGTAAACCTCCTCTCTGCCCGTTCCGTGCGACTCGCAAGCAGGAGGTCGGACGCTCGACTCCTGGACTGCGCTCACCGTTGGAGGAACGGTTGCTTTCTCGTCAACGGGATTGTGACATCTTTCAGCAATAGCGTATAAAAACGAAGTATTTCGTTTTTGCGGGAGTTATGTGAAATTGTTTTTGCTCCCTAGCTCACAGCCCGTTTTTATTCTCAATCTTAAGGACATCGTAATTTAATAGGTTTCACACAATAAGCATTAAGTAATCTAGTCTCCGGAGGACCCAATGAATCGTCAACTCAAGCATTTCTTATCAGTGCTCCTGGTGGTTGTAATCCATATTGGTGACCGAGTTGCTACGGCTCAGGTGCCATCTGGTGACAGAAAAATCGTCACGCTCGAACTCGGCAAGCCCATCGAGCGCGAGATGAGAGCGGGCGAGATCCATTGTTATCAAGTTATGCTCCTCGCCGGACAGTTCTTGCGTGCGGTTATTGATCAACGCGGCATCGATGTTGTTGTAACAGTATTCGACCCGGATGGCAAGAAGATCAGTGAAATTGATAGTCCAAACGGAGTGCAGGGGCCGGAACCCGTTAACATCAAGGCAAACTCCTCCGGTGTTTATCGCCTGGAGATCAAACCACTCGAAGAATCCGCCACACCTGGCCGCTACGAGGCAAAGATTAAGGGAATACTCAACGAAACGGAGTATGCAGCTTATCTCGCAGAGGAGCGCGCGAAGTACGAGGTTGTGAAAAACTGGATAAGCAGCAATGCAATTCCCATTCGAACCGTTGTGGCGGGTAACGGATTCGAGGATCTACAACCACTCAAGAAGCTTATTGGCAACGCACGTATCGTTTCGCTGGGTGAAGCAACTCATGGAACACGTGAGTTTTGGCAACTAAAACACCGCATGCTCGAATTTCTTGTGAATGAAATGGGTTTTACGGTCTTCGCTATTGAAGCTTCAATGCCCGAAGCCTTCGATATTAACGAATATATTCTAACCGGTATCGGGAACCCGGAAAAAGCGCTTACCGGTTTGCAGTCGTGGGACACAGAAGAAATGTTGGACATGATTCGCTGGATGCGACACTACAACGAAGATATTCACCATTTAAAAAAAATCAAGTTCTACGGCTTCCACACGGCAGGTACTTCGCTAGCGGCCAAAAGAGTTCTCGAATACCTGCACAAGGTTGATCCTGAACAAGCTTTGTTAATGGAAGAAGGGATGGAAGTTCTCGCCAATCCATTTTTGGTTAATCATTTTGGGGGTCCACCTTATTTCGTTGATAATTTTCAGATTCTGCCGAACGAGATGAAAGAAAATACGGTAGCATTGGCCAACTCGTTGTTGGAACGTTTTGACGAGCATCGTCTTGAGTACATCAAACGAAGCAGCATCGCTGACTGGACACTCGCACGTCAGTATGTCATCCACATCGTACAAAACCTCAAGTGGAAAACTTTTCCTGCTTCCATAGAAAAAGCAGTAGTGCGCGAGAGTGCCATGGTCGAAACCATTCGTTGGATTCTTGATCAGGAAGGAGCAGATTCCAGGATGGTCGTTTGGGCGCACAATGAGCACGTAGCAACTATATCAGAGGGCCCCTACCGGTCAATGGGCTGGCTTCTTCGAAATGCGTTTGGTAGCGACCTTGTGATATTCGGCTTTGCATTCAATCAGGGTTCCTTTCAGGCATTTGATTTGCAATTAACAAAAGGGAGACATCCGTTTACTCTCGGTCCCGCACCGGAGGGATCGTTCGACGCTACGCTCGCCGCTGCCGGCCTGTCAATTGCCGCAATCGATTTTCATAGAATCCCCAAGGATGGACCTGTTGCAGAATGGTTTGGCGCGCCGCATATGTCCCGCAGCACCGGCAGTTATCACAGCGAAAAATTGAACTTTAACAGTAACGCAGTATTGACAAGGGAATATGACGCCATCTTATTTGTTGAAACTACCACTGAGGTCAGAAATAACAAGTATAACAACGTGCCCCCCACAGAGATTCTCAGTGTGCCGAAAAACCTCGATTTCGAGAGTAGTAAAGCGGGGGATCCACCTTCTGATTGGGTATTACCAACCAAACTTGCCTCAGTCAACTTCCAGATTGTGACGAGTGCCGATCGACCACGAATGGGTAGTCGTTGCGCCGTCATCAAGAGAGTGCCTGAAGAACAGTATGGCGAAATAGAAGGCTCTCTCCGCCAGGTGATTGATGCCACTTCATATAGAGAGAAAAGAATTAAGCTGCGCGCATGGGTGCGAGTGGAGGCAAGCGACCGCAATGATAAAGCCTACCTGTGGCTGCGTATGCTGACACAAGGAGCCTATTTTCAAACCGAGGTGTTTTACGAGAATATGGCGGATCGTCCGATCATAAGCAACGAATGGCATGCTTATGAGATTATTGGGGAGGTACCAGCAAATGCTGTGACCATAGAATACGGCATTGTATTCGTTGGTGACGGACAAGCATACCTCGATGCGGTATCTCTTGAAGAAATTCAAAAATGACACACACACAAAACAGTCAAAACAACTTCACATAACACGGCAAACAACGACGTTCCCTCTATAGAAAGAAATTGATTATAGTGGTCACTCAACGCTTCCGCTCACGGAAATTGGTTTATTAGAGTTCGCTGCAGCGTTGCGTTGTTTGCCGAGACGTTATGTGCCATGTCCGCCCGCCGCATCAAGGAGCAACCAATGCAGATGAAATCGAAGTCGTCGAATCTTAGTCCAAAGCCAATCTTCCGCATTGTGCCGTGATTGACAGAGTACAAATTCCAATAGACATTGCGAGCGAAGTACTATTTGCATCTGATCGCGTTTGTTGCGTTTGTCAGACGCCTGGGCGGCCAGTTCAAATTCATCATATTGATTCCAATCCCGCCAATAATTCTTTCGATAATTTTGCTGTCCTTTGTCTTACCTGCCACAACGACACACAAATCCGCGGAGGGTTCGATCGCAAATTGACCACAGACCTGGTACGGCGCTATCGTGCTGATTGGCTTGACAGGGTTCGCACAAGGAGGGAAGAAGCCGACAGACTTTTGATTCAAGCAAGGACTCTCAATTCAATGAAAACATCGGCCAAGGCAGACTCTAGTGGAATTCCGGAAATCCCTTCACGAACAGGCATGAGAGAGTTTGTGGCCACCCTACCGACCTTGCGGCGACTGGCCTACGACTCTGCCCGTCTGGGATGGGATAGTGGTATTACTGCTGAGATGATGAGATCGTCTTACCACGTCATTGATGTATTTAAGATTGCCTTGCTCACGCTTGCCAGATTTTACCCTGACGGTCATTTCGATGGTGAAGACCCACGCGACTACTTCTCAGAATTGATCGCAAGTCGATTCAGATGGCATCGATACCATCACAGCACGTCAGGTATGGCATCAAGCGGTACAATTGTTGGCCCACTGGCGGCAAGTGATGTCATAGCGGACGTCGAAGAGATGATCGAAGATCTCGTTTGTTCCTTGACGATTGACTGGGAGGCTGGTTCCGACTCCGATTTTCAAAGTTGGCGCTCAAAATGGCGAAATCCTCCCTGAGGAGACGAAAGCAAGCGGCGGGCGTCCACGGGCGCACAACACGCCGCACTACGACGCTCGCTGCGGCAAGAACAACGGCGTAGTGCCTTGAACGTGAACCGCGACCGCTGGAAAGATAGACTTCTCGCTGAATTGGCAATGGAGTCAAGATGATGGCATCTCCAACATTCTGGACCTTAACTACAATAGGTGGTTTTCCATATGTTGCCGCTGCTTTCTTTCTGTGCCTCAAGTTTCTTCACATCAATGATCTCAGATGCATCCAACCGCCGCCAGAGTATCTGCCCTATCTCGCGGTCTCAGTCACAGCCTTATCCTACATAATCGCATATACAGTCAATTTGATTTTTCAGCGGCTCGCTAACACCAAGTCTGTGCGCCGGATTATGAAGAAAGTGCGCGGAGACGACCCAAGACCCCAAAATGCTACCAATCCTGAAGATGAACGTTTGATCAACGCCCCCGACTACGCGCTCAGGCACGAGAGCTTCATGTATGGAACCCTTGTTTTGTATCGCCTTTTGGCGTCGGGAATCTTTTTCCTTTGCATAACCCTTCTGCTTTGGGATGGCTCCGAGGGATATCGGTGTGCAATCGCAGTGTCCTCCCTGCTACTGACGGTGCTTCTCGTCTACGCATACATTCTCCATCGGAAAGCCTATGTTAGATTCGAGGTGGAAATGGACGCTTACAAGAAACGTGCAGCCTCTCACCTATCGCCCTGAATCCGTTGTGACCGGACTGCTGAAATGTAACGAGCTTGGACAGTTTTGTCGCTCATTCACACAATAAACATCTGATCCTGCTCCGTCAGCATCAACTCTGTTAACGCCCGGGTCACGCTTGCCTCGATACCTCTGATGATTGCAGCATTTGATTTGTTTCTTGGTGAGGGATTGGCTATTTTTCAATTGTGAAGAGCATTCTCAAACATATCGCCCTTTGCCTCCTGCTATCGGGCTTTGCATCGGTTGTTCTTGCAAGTGAGCTTGAGAAATCAAGAAATGATGTAACCTTTCGCGGCGTATCTCTCTGTATCACAACGGCGCAAGGATTACCGCAGTCAAACGACAAACCAGCCTCACAACCATCCCTCATACAAGGGAAGCACTCTGAGCTCTCACCTAAGATAGACGTTTCCTCTAAGGCAATCCTCGCAAGAACCAGACTGACCGTCCACCTGACCTTTGCGTATCTCCCGGCCATTCCTCCTGTCAGCCAGTTTACACAAGGTATCTATCTCCGCTATCGACCTCGAGACCCCCCGTCAGCGTAGTTCTCTTCAACCACTTCGCCGATAAATCATAACCATCCGGTTCACTGTATTCCTTGCTGATCAAGAGTACAGGCGAGACTGGAGTGTTCAGTTATGTCACGTTTTGGGAGAACTACAATGACGAACCAAGACTCTTCAGAACAACAGCAACCTGGAACGCAACAGGGCTTTCCGATCCAGCTAAAAATCTTGGCTGCAATCATTGTTCTCAGCCTTCTGGCATTGATAATCAAAGTAGCCGGAATCGTTTAGTTTGTTCTGCCGCGCGAGAAAAGGATCCTCTGGAACGGCAAAAGCAATGGTGTGGTTGCGCCATCGTTGGGCACAATCCTCACATCCAAAACAGGGGATCGGATTCGTTCAGCATCAACTCAGCCAATGCCCACACGAGCGCATAATCGCTCTCGAACTCAAGGCCATCATAGAAATCGCTACGGTGAAGAGCGTGAATCGTTCGGGTCAAGCCGGGTGGGGGTTTCTTTTCTGGAGAATGAAGGTGGGGAGCTGGTCGAAGGCCAACGGCCTCCGATTCACGCTCGAAAAGATGGATAAGAATGCGGGCCGCCTCGCCAGCTAATCAGGAGCTCTGAAAGGGCGTAAGACTCAAGAGGTGATCGACTTCGTTCTTGAAGCTGAGAAGTCGATTGTCAATAATGCCACAAGAGGCTGTCATAACTCTGTCTGCTTCAGGCTGTCAGAAACAGCCGCAATCTGCGACCAGTAGTAGAAGCTTTCAGGACTGACCGATCTCAATTTGGTCAGTGGTTGGAGCTTGCCACGCATAGTCACCTCACCGAGGGATCGGAACTTGTCTTGATCAAACCGGATACTCGCTGGGTCCGGAAGATCGGTACTGTACTTTATTAACGATGCCAGATACGATGCACGTGCCGCCGCGACTCGAGCGCTGAGCAGGCTAAACCTCTCTTGAAGCAAGTAGCTCCCAATCTGTGTTATTCCTCTCCTGATCTCGTTGGTTTTCTCATTTTCTACAGAGCCTTTCAGATCCAAACGGCAGATAGCATACGCTGTCCGTATCGTATCATCAAGGACCTCATTCAGTGACAACTTCGACCCGCGAAAGCCATTTTCGAGTTCGAATGTGCTGTGGTACGAATCTCTTACCTCGTTCAGGTCCGAGCAAGCGGTGAAGAGCTCTCCAATATCAAACAGCTGCTTGATGATTTCCATTGACCTCTCTTTGCCAAAAGGCACACCGATGGTCTCGGGCGCAAATGCTGTCAGCTTGTCTCCCAGGATGCCATTGATGGAAGGGAGAGTGACATCAAGTTGTTGCTCAGCTTTGAAGAGGCCACTTTTCATTTCTCTGGTCAGCATCCGCGGATAGGGAGGCTTGGCATTCAAAGTATCCAGGAGCACATACTCAGGGTATTTGCTGAAGTTGCTCGAATATGAGATCTTGAAATGCCTCTTCGGAATGTCACTCTTCGGTCGTTCGTCTTCCTCAACACCGGTAAATACCGACTCGTTTACTAGCTTCTTTAGCTCATCAAGCCCGACGTCGCCGATGACATCAAGGTCAATAGACAGTCTCTTCGGTGCGGGAAGGAGCAGGATGAGGGACGTTCCCCCTTTGAAGACAAACGGCTTCTTCGACTGGACGAGGAGTCCGAGGAGCTCGAACGCGTGGATCGCCTTTTCTAGCAGAACCTGGCTCGCCAGTGGGTACCTCTCCTTGACACTAAGCACCCACTCTTTGGAGAAACATTCCTTTGCAATCATGCTTAGAGGATGATCCCTTCTTTCAGGACGTGATTTGTCAGCGTCTCCTTCACTTCTCGTCGCTTTGCATAACGAAGCAGCCTGCCCATATTGATCCTTTGAGAGGTTACGACGTTGTTGAAGATCCGCTTGTATTCTGCCCCATCTATTAAGTACACCCGGTCTTTTTCCACATAGAGATCGACCAGGATTTTCTCGATGGTAGCATAGCTATTGTCTGTTGGTTCTTCAGTGATCGATGGACGGAGGATACATGTCCGTTCCTTGAGCGCGAAGTATTTTTTTACTTCGGATTTGGTGGGATTGGGAAAGACATGGTATCCCTTTCCATCGAGGTGTTCGGCGATGGATGGGAGGAGGTCCATCTCTGCATAGACGAACGCGGCAAACTTTGTCATCATGTGGTGCGCAAACGACTGAAGCTGCTGCGTGCTCCAGCAGCAAAACTTCAGTAGCGGAAAGCCTGCTTTGATGTCGTTTGCCAGCTGCTGTATCGGGGCGGTGTTAAGGGCGAATGCTGTCGGGACGCTCGAGTACCAACCTCGACCTGCATCGAAAATGATCTTCTTTTTCTTCAGGCGGATGAGGTTCTGCTTCAGCGTGTTGTGGTTCACCTTCATTCGCCGTCGCTTCAACTGGGCTTCGATGTTCTCGACGCTGAAGTATGTGTTTCTCCGGGCAAGCTGGATGATATGTTCACTGAGCGTGGTCGTTGGCATCTCCGGTGTGTATGCTAATGGCAGATAGCACTTTTATCTGCCGATAGTATACAAAGATCCTACAACACATTCAAATGCAATAAGTTAAAGAAGGAGAAATTCCACCAAAACGGGTGGTTAACAGCCTGAAAACTGGATAGACAACATTCGCCAGCATGAGTCATCGGACCATTATCACGCTGTTTCAGACGACTTTCGGACGATTTACCCGCCTTTCGCTTGTTCCCCTCGCTGAAGTGTTCATTATGATGATGTAAGTCACCGTCATCATCCGCTTCCTTTTCATCCTTCTCGTTGTCATCATCATCGTCGCTGCTGTTGTTTCATCTTCCTCTTTCTCCCTCCGCCTCCACCGCTAACCACCACGCCACCAGCAACAACCACGACAATAGGGATGGACGTCCCGATGATGACTGATGGAGAGCTCAGAGCCTGTGAAGGGCATAGAAACGAAAACCTGAAATCCGACCGTTCTGCCCTTACTGAGGTAGTCGGGATTTTCTTTGCCGACGACCTTTCGTTGCAAGCTTGGCGTCCTCGAGTGATGTGGGAGAGCAGCTGGGTGCTAAGCTAATTAGAGACTCAAGAGATCATTGATGACTCCGTACGCGGTGTCATAGAGCGTTGGATCTGTCTCGCTAATGACGAACGGAGCCAGGAGGTCGGTCTCGATCATCAGGATCGAGCCGCTTTCCCGGATCGGTGCGAAGGGGTGACCCCGCTCCACCTCTTCGAGCTTCACTCGAGCTCGCACGGTTTCTCCTTCCCGCCAGGCCTTGCAGATGAGCTTGAGATTCTTGCCGGATTGAACGGCTCGCTGCGCATCCTGAACTGAAACGTGAGTAATCCCCTGGCGATCGACATCGAAGGGCGTCAGCGAGGCTCCCATAAGGGCATTGGCAAGCACGGTGATCTTCGCTGCTGCATCCCAGCCTTCAAGATCGTGCCGCGGATCAGCTTCGGCAAATCCTTCCTTCTGTGCAGTCTTCACAGCGCTTTCCAACGACTCCCCTTGCTCCATGCGAGAGAGGACGAAATTCGTTGTCGAATTTAGGACGCCAGAGACGCTGCGGACTGTGGCTCCTTTCAATCCTTCCCTTGCCAGACTGAAGACCGGCGTTCCATCCATGACGGTCGACTCGTGCAGGAACTTCACGCTTTTTTCACGAGCCAACTCAACGAGCTCGTGATAGGCAAACGCCGCAGGAGCTTTGTTTGCGGTCACCACATGCCGACCGCGCATCAGTGCCTCTCGCACATGAGACACAGCTGGCTCACCACGTTGTTGAATGGAGAGCGTCGAGAGTTCGACTAGGACATCGTATTCCAGCTGGCTGACCGCCTCGACGCCGGAAATGGCCACAAGCTCTGGACTCAAGGACGAGAATCGGTTAATGTCGCGTATGTCTTTCACGGCCCGAACAACGTCAACTCCCTTTGTATTGACGAGTGAGCCGCGGGACTTCGTGACGATGCCGATGATGCTGAGGTTGAGATCGCGCAGTTTCGGATATTTCTCGCGTTCGAGGTAGAGGATCTCCGTGACCTTCTGCCCGACATTTCCGAATCCGATGAACAACGCTCGCACGCTGGAGCTGCTTTGATCACTCATTTAACTTCCTTTCGCGATGACCCGTACTTCATTGAGTAAACGAGAGACCTCGTCTTTCGTGTTATACAGTGAGATCCCCACTCGTGTGACGCCGCCGCGTTCGAGCAGGCCCAAAACCTCGATGGCACGAATGGCGTAGAAATGCCCATCCCATGTGCATATCCCCTTGTCACCAAGACGTGTGCAGACCTCTTCAGCCGTTTTCGATTCAAGAGTAAACGAAATGGTCGGCGCTCGGTGCGGTGAGTCCATTGACTGGCCATAGATCCTGACCCCGGAGATTGACCGCAGTCCCTCGTAGAGGAACGTGGCGAGGCTGTGCTCGTATTCTCCCATCAACTTCATCGCACCGACAGTTCGCGATCGGAGGTCGGGGCCGTTTCCGAACGAAGCGACGTACTCCACCGCGGCCTTCACTCCTGCAATTGCCGCGTGATTCAATGTGCCGGTCTCGATTTTGTAGGGCGCGTTTTGTTCCTGGGTCCGGAGTCGATCCGTCTCAAGCTGATCGAGCAATCCCTGGCGGGTGTAGAGTATTCCCACGTGCGGACCATAGAACTTGTAGACCGAGCAGAGCAAGAAGTCGGCATCAAGAGCCTGAACATCGATGGGGAAGTGCGGAGCGTAGTGCACGGCATCCAGCAACAGCCAAGCTCCAACCTTCGAGGTGAGTTCCCTGCCGAGGGCGACGTTGTTGACCGTCCCCAGCGCGTTCGAGGCCAGGCCCAGCGCCAGAAGACGCGTGCGCCTGTTGATCTTCGACCGCATATCCTCGTAGTCCAGCGTCCCGTCCTGCTTGAGGGTGACCTCTCGCACAACAATCCCATTCTCCTTCAAGGTTAGCCATGGACCGCGGTTCGCTTCATGATCCAACTGGGTGATGAGGATCTCGTCGCCTGCCTTCAATGCTCGCACGATGGCTTTGCTTAACGAGTAATTGAGCGTTGTCATGTTGGCGCCGAATGATATCGTCCGCTTACTCTTGGCTCCGAGGAAGGTTGCTACGACCTCTCGCGTTTCCTCGAGCAGCTGATCGGTCTCTCGCGTTGTGACAAAGCACCCGTGCGTATTTGAATTGGAGGTCAAGTAATACTGTGCGATGGCATCAATCACCTGCTGGGGGACCTGTGTGCCGGCTGGCCCGTCGAGATAGGTCAAGGGAAACCCGTTGTGGCTCCGTTTGAGGGAGGGGAAATCTGACCTGCGATTGATGAACGTGTCAAACTTGGCCGGTGAAGTACTCATTGTATTGTCTCTAGAGATGATCCGGGGGATTAAATAGTGCGCTAAAAATTCTGAACGCAGCCCACGCCGAGTCCTCTACTCTCTCTTTTTCGTACTCAAGAGGTCTTGAATCTCGGCCTGACTCAGCGCCCTATTGTAGATGCGAATATCATCGATAGTTCCAAGGTAGAAATTGTCTGCAGAAAAAGGGAGCCCAGCATGATGCGTTGCCCCAACGGTGATTTCTTGATCGCTTTTCTGTGTGGTCACACCGAAGATGCCGACGTGTCTCGATGTAACCCCGGCAATGCCATCGACATACAACTGGACACGATCTGTTTCCGTAAGTGATCCGTCAAACACCAGGGCGAAATGAAACCAACGTCCCACTGAAATGACCTCGCTCTGTTTCTCAAGATACGCGCTCGCATTGAGCTTGCTCGCCACGAATCCTTTCAACTTCCCGTCGTAATCGTGCGTCACACTCCACTGGTATGGCCCAGCGGCCCCGCCGGCTGCCTTGGCAACGATACATCCTCCGCCCTGACGTGACGGATACATATCTGTCTTTGCCCAGCCAGCTACGGTGAATTTCGCGACAGACGCCGAGAATACCGAATTGAGCACATTGCCGAGTCGCACATATCCCGTCGCGCCATCGAAATGGAGCGCACCATCGGGTTTGCCAAATCGGTCTGACACCCATTGAACATCGTAGGAAGGTATGCCGTTTGAATTGCCTCCACTTCGATCCTGTATCGAACCGTCGAATGGATAGTGCGCGACGAGTCCGTGCGCCGGTGGAGTTCGAGACGGCTTAGGCGTCAGGAGAATATCAGCAGTCGTGTTGTCCGAACTCACATTGATGCTCACACGATTCTCGAGATAGCCAGGTTTGCTTGCGATGACGATGTATCGAGCGTACCTCAATCCGCGAATGGAGTATTTGCCATCGGAATCTGTGACCGCGACTCCGCTGACAGGATTTGTTCTCACCTGGACCATTGGTATCGGGAGGCCTTCCTTGGCATCGATGACTCGACCGCTTATGCCTCCGCTACCTGAACCTTGATTTCCAATTCCGAACGAGAGCGGCACAAGTAACAACGTCACGAGTAGAGTGTGGATCATGTTGACCTCCCAGCCGAAATCCTCTGATGCCGGAGAATGCGGCTCTCTGGTTAAGTGTCCAGTGGCAGCAATCCGTCTATTCTAGTGTCCACAAAAGGAGTCACGAGTACGGTCATGAGGAATTGCCAAGAATCTATTGAACAAGAATACGATAGTCAAGGAAGAGAGAGTGACTTCCCATTTGTGGAAGTCCTCTTGTGATCAAAGAGGAACTAATTCGACGGCAAGAAGTGCAACTTCCCTTCCTAAAAATCGTCCCAATACTTGTGCAAACGCTGCAGGCGAAACCCGTAGAGTCGGGTCTGGCCTTCTCTCCAACTTCCCAATCATGCAATTTCATCATAAAGAGCAAATGCGCACATCGCTAATCCTGGCGCTCGTTTGTATCATCGTCGCATCTGTCTTTGCTGACTCATCCAAAGTTCTCAAGCTTAAGAAAGCCCCCGCCGAGATTATCCTTGATGGGATCATCGACCCCTTCTGGAGTGGAGCGGACTCGGTTTCGGATTTCGTCCAGTATCAGCCTTACCATGGAAAGGATCCGTCGAGAAGAACAGTGGCAAAGGTTCTCACCACCGAGCATTCACTCTACTGCCTGATGATCTGTTATGATAAGAGGGAAAACATTCAGCAGAACACCGGCAAGCTCGATGATCAGGGGGGTGACATTGTTTCTATCATGCTAGACACGTTTGGCGACAAACGAACTGCCTACAAATTTGCTGTGACGGCTGCGGGAGTCCGGGCCGATTGCAGGTTGTTGGACGACGCGCGAAATAGAGACTACAGTTGGGATGGCGTTTGGTTTTCGAGTTCGAAGGTTTACGACTGGGGATTCGTCATCGAGATGGAGATCCCGTACCGCTCGATCCAGTATGATGAGAAACTGAGGGAGTGGGGATTGGATTTTGACCGTTACGTGGCGGCGTTGGTTGAAGATACGTACTGGTGTCCCTATGAAGAGAGTGAAGGACAAAGGGTCTCGAAATTCGGCAAGCTTATCTTCGAGGAGTTTCGTCCTTCGATCAAAGGCTTAAACCTTGAGGTCTATCCCGTTGCGATTTCGAAGGCGACGTATCTTCAAGATGGGAAGTACAAAGGCGAACCGGATGCGGGCATCGACATCTTCTATAATCCCTCCCAGAAACTAACCTTCCAGCTCACAGGGAATCCCGACTTTGCCCAGATCGAAGCCGATCCATTCCAGTTCAATATCTCACGGTATGAGGTCTACTTCAACGAACGCAGGCCGTTCTTCACGCAAGGCAACGAAGTGTTCATGCCGTCGGGACGGGAGCGCAACTCTGGTTTCTATCGTCCACTGGAGCTCTTCTACTCACGAAGAATCGGCAAAAAGCTTCCCGATGGATGCGAAGTCCCTCTTCTCTTGGGGACAAAGGCATTCGGACGACTTGAGGATTGGGAGTACGGCGGCTTCTTGGCGATGACTGGCGAGCAAGATTACACGCTGGACGGAACGAAAGAGACGGAGCCCCGTGCGTATTTTGGCTCAGCACGGATCAAGAAGCAAATCCTGGGTAATTCATCCATCGGCCTCTTGTTCGTTGGCAAGCATTCGGAACAAAATGACGACGGTGTCCTCGACATCGACGGAGCGTTCCGGTCCTCTGACTGGCAGCTCTCGTATCAGCTTGCGCGATCGTTCAAAGACAAACAAGGAGATTTTGCCGGCTCGGCTGGACTTTTGATGTTCAAAGAGGACATGGTTCTCGGACTGCGCACTCGGTACATCGGGAAGGACTTCGACGTGAACCAGGTCGGCTTCGTGCCGTGGCAGGGTACGGCCGAGCTGACGGTGTTCGGCGGTCCACGATGGTACTACAACGAGGGGTATATCAAGCAGATCATGATCTACGGCGGTTTCTATCTTTACAACGAACGCGTTGACAGCTACACCGACCACTCAGCCGTCCTTGGGCTCAACATGCAGTTCCGGGACCAGTGGGGGTACGAGATCACGTTCATCCGCGGGCGATCGAAAGATCTCGATGTGAAGTACAATTCCTATGAGATCGACTTCTCATCGTGGTACAATATTTCGCCGAAGTGGTACGGGAACCTGGGAGGTGCTTTCCAGAAGACCTACAACTTCTCCCGCAGTTATCTTGCTTTCTACTCTTCGATGTGGAGTGAGTTCGGCTGGCACGCATTGAAGGTGCTTGACGTCGGCACGTCCTTTAACATGTTTGTCGAGGGAAACCCGGACAACAAGATTGAAGACATTACCTATAACGCTCGCCCCTACTTTTCGGTCACACCGCTGAATGATCTCAACATTCGCGTGTACCTGGACAACGTCTACGTGAGGTCGACGAAGCAAGTCCAGCAAGTGATTTTCGGATTTCTCTTCTCGTACAGTTTCCTGCCGAAGAGCTGGATCTATCTGGCGGTGAACGAGATACGTGACCGCAGTTCGGAGTACGATGGAAACGGTATTCTCCTCCCCAATCGCCTGCACGTGACAGACAGGGTCAGTGTGCTGAAGCTGAAGTACCTCTACTACTTCTGAGCGCCGGAACGTCATCGTTCCCTGGACATTGTCGATTTGCTGAGCAAGCGCATTTGCCGTGCCCCGGCGTCTTTTTCCAAGAATGAGAAGCGAGGGATGATGCTTCCGGCTGCGCGTGCTCCAACCAGCCGAAGTTACACTCGGCCAGCCCTCTGTAATTGCCTTTCGCGTCAATCTCTCTTACCTTCGTGAGGTAGATCTCCCGCCGAGCTTTTCCCGCCTCAACAATTCATACAAATATGGCGGGATCCCGTACAGCGGGAGTGGCGGACCCGTCCGCCATGCTTTTTGGCGGAGCTCCCTGAGAACTCCCGGCAGAAAGACACCCCCGCAGTTCGTAACAAAAGTGTGGAAGATTTCAAGAAAATTCTCGAAAGTATCTCTCCAGAAACATCCCTCTCCACACTCAAATCTGATGAACTATGAACCGTCGCCTCCTGTCTCTCCTTCTTTTTTCTGCTCTTAGTTTCTCATCATCCTACTGCCAATCCACGACTCCGATAAGACCCTTCTCTGAGCTCGGTGCTGTCGATCTCAAGCTCACAGACTCCATGTTGTGTGAATACTCTGACGTTTGCGGTGATCGCTCGGGAAATGTCTGGGTGGCCTACATGGAGCTGGAAAAAGCGCAAGAGAAGATAGTCCTTGTCCAGGTTCGTGACAGACAAATTAAAGCCACGTACCAGGTGAGTCAAGCGACGGGATTTGAATACGCGCCGCGGATCTGTTGCGATGCGAAAAACCGCATCTGGATTGTCTGGTCGGCGAAGCGAAACAACAACTGGGATCTCTATGCCCGGATCTTCGAGAGGGACGAGTTCTCCTCCGAGATCAGGATCACGGATCATCCTGAGGTTGACATTCATCCCTCGATAGCAAGCGATTCACAGGGCAACGTCTGGGTTGCTTGGGAGAGTCTGCACAATGGGAACTTCGATATCTGTGCAATGATGATTCGGGGGACAGAAGTTGGCACACCGGTCGCCATATCTCAATCGCCGCAGATGGACTTGCGGCCTGCAATTCTCAGTGCGGGGAACGACCTGTTTGTCGCATGGGATCGGCAAGAAGGGGCGACATATCAAATCTTGATGCGCGGGATGAAAGGGAAAACCTGGAGGCCAGAGACCGTCGTGAGTCCGCGAAAAGGATTCAATATGGCTCCGGCTCTTGCGATGCAAGGAGGGAAATTGACGATTGCGTGGCATTCAAACTTGCAGCCGGGCGGCACGGTGGGCATCACGCCGTGGATCTATCTGCAAACCTATCAGGATGGGAAGGAAGGCAAGTTGTATACGACAGCGCAAGCCGGTGACTGGGTGAAGAACGGAGAGGATCAGGGACTTGAGTTTCCGAATCTGCTTATTGACAAGAAAGGCGTGTTGTGGCTGTTCACGCGACCCTCGCAAGGGTTCTACGCTCAGGTCGTTCGTGGTGACAAGGCAAGTGTTCTTTATCAATGTAGCGTTGAAGGATGGGGAGGACGTGGTCAGCATATGCGGGCCGTTCTGGCTGATGATGGCACGATCTACTCTGTGAGGAGAGACATCAACTACATTTACTTGAACGAGTTCAAGCCGGGAGAGAAGTCGGTCGTTCTATCGCACAACCTTCAAGCCGTGCGATTCCCTTCCTACAACTCCACTCAGGATCAGCCGAGAATTCAGGCGCAGCTCAAGCGAAAGCTCCAACTCCCCGACAAGAAACAGATTCTGTACGGCGACATTCACCAGCATTCGTCGATTTCCGACGGCATGGGCACAGTGGACCAGTGCTACACGCGCTCGAGGTACGTCCACGGCTATGACTTTGCCTCGCTCACGGATCACGATTGGTTCACCGGAAACCAGATGCTCCCGTCAGAATGGGAGTGGATCAAGATTGTCGGCAAGCAGTTCGATCGTCCGGGGGAATTCATCACCGTCGCAGCCTATGAATGGACGACGCCGCGACCGCCCCGCGGGTTTGGGCATAAGAACGTGTATTTCCCCGACTGGGAGCAGCCGGTGTTTTCATACAGAACAGACGCTACGAATACTGTGGATCTATTCCGCCTGCTCAGAAGCATCAGCGCGTTGGCGTTTCCACATCACATCGGATGGACGGGAGTCGATTGGGAGAACCACGACCCCGATGTGCAATCCTGCTCCGAGATCGTCTCAACCCACGGCGCGTTCGAATATATGGGCAACGAGCCCATCGCGCATCGGGGAGGTATGCCGGGCAATTTCATTCAGGATGGCCTCGCCAAGGGGCTCAAATTTGGCCTGACCGGCTCAACCGACGGCCACGGGCTTCGATGGCATCACGGCATTGGGAGAAAGGAAGAGGAGTGGGAGACGGGTTTGACCGGTGCGCTTGTTGCAGAGAAAACGAAAGACGCGGTCTTCAAGGCCCTCCGTGACCGAAGCGTGTTCGCTACATCCGGCCCAGCAATCCAGATGAATTTCACAATCAACGGGCGGCCGATGGGGTCAGAGGTGAACACATCCACGGCTCCGGACATCGTGATCGATGTTCTTGGAACCGCGCGACTTCGGTATGTGGTGCTTCTCCGGGACAACAAGGAGATACTGTTCATGGGAAAAGATTTCGATGAAGGATATGGTGTGAAGAGATCGTTTGTGGATGAAAGTGCAACTGTTGGAAAACATTGGTATTATCTTCGAGTGATCCAGGAAGATGGGGAGATGGCATGGAGCAGCCCGATCTGGGTCATCGTCCAGTAGCAAGGTGCTGGAAAAGGGGTTAAAAAAAACGCAAACGTCATTCCGGTCCCGACATAGTCGGGAGAATCCAGAAAATAGCCTAGACCTGGATACCCGCTGCACTCTATCCCGTCTAAAGACGGGGCGGGTGTGACTCTGTCACATTTTTTTTACCAGCCTGCTAGATTCCTCGGTTCCTTTTGCACACTCTCTCATCGATCATCACGTCATGGATACCGCGCAGACAATTACTCAAAAACTGGATGCGCTCTACGAGTTCGATCGCGAACCTGTAGCAGAGGCGAAGTTGCAGGGGCCGACGAGCTTCATCGGTGTGTATTCCGGAGAGCACATCGCCGGCACCGAATACGTCATCGGTCCGTTGTTCGTTTCACACGGTGTGACAGCTTCGGATTTCTTTCTCGGCCTCCTGATCGGAAATCTGCTTGCTGTTCTGAGCTGGGCATTCGTGACCTCTCCCATCTCCGTCAAGACGAGGCTTACCCTCTACTGGCAATTGCGGAAGGTTGCCGGTCCGCATCTCACGGTCGCGTACAGCATCGTGAACGCTCTCATGTTCTGCTTTCTCGCCGGCTCGATGATCTCCGTCTCGGCCACTGCTATCGGCCTGCCGTTCAACATGACGATGCCCGGTCTGAACGACATGCTGCCGAACAGTGTGGGTTGGGTCATCGTCGTGCTGCTCATCGGTGGAGCAGTAACAGCGTCAGCAATTCTCGGTTTTGAAAGAATCTCCCGCTTTTCCAAGATCGCTTCGCCATGGATGGTTCTTGTGTTCATCGCTGGAGCAGTGGCAGTCCTTTCGAATCTCGGAGTCACCTCGCTTGGCGATTTCTGGAGGGCTGCCAATGAGAAGATCTGGACGGGGGTTCCATTCCCCGGTCAATCGAAGTTCACCTTCTGGCATGTCGTGTTCTTCGCCTGGTTCTGCAATCTGGCGATGCACATCGGGATGTCGGACATGTCGTTGCTGAGGTATGCAAAAAAATGGTACTATGGTTTTGCGAGCGCCTTCGGCATGTTTCTCGGCCATTTCGTTTGCTGGATTTCCTCGGGCATTCTCTGCGCGGCGGCATCGGGCAGTGTCGCTCCGGGTCCGATAGCGTATCTGGGAGCCGGTCTCGCCGGAGCCGTGTCGGTCGTTGTCGCCGGCTGGACAACCGCAAACCCCACGCTGTATCGCGCTGGGCTTGCCCTTCAGGTCGCGACGCCGGACTGGAAGCGCTGGAAGGTTACGCTGTGCGCCGGCGTTGTCACGACAATCGCCGCGGTGTTTCCTGCGTTGATGATGAAGCTGCTCGACTTCGTGGCCCTCTATGGATTGATCTTGATGCCGATGGGGGCGGTGATCTTCGCGGACTTCTGGCTGCTGCCGAGGCTCCGACTGCAAGCCGGCTACGCGGAGTTGAACGGCATCATGATCTCATGGCCCGCGTTGATCGCGTGGGCCATCACGCTTGCACTCTGTTTTGCGCTGCCGTATGAGATCTTTTTTAAGGCACTACCAGGGTGGTTCATTGCTGTTGTTCTCTACGTTGTGTGCAGCTATTTGCAGCAACAACGACAACGGAACCAGCGCGAAAGGAAATTGGCATGAAACTGACTTCCAGGATCGGCTCGGCAATTGCATTAGGACTGACCGTCGTTCCCTCGCTCCTCGTGCTCGCGGGGACTATCACGTGGCAACTGCACGCGGACCTCATGACGGCGGGGATGATTATCTGGTTTGTCACCGCGCCGGTGTGGATGAAGAAATCTCAGGCGTGAACACCGAAGACGCTTCTTTCGTTTGTTTATTGCCTCGAGTATGAATCCACAGGGGCCGGAGCCCTTCGACACAGTGCACGACTTCAATAATCGGTTCTCGATAAAAGTCCCTCTCTTCGCGAGGTGGTAGGTTTTTACCTCGTTCCGAACTACCTACTCGGTCATCTCTTTTCCCAGGAGGTAGCCTCCTATGCGCTCAGGAATCCTTGTCCGTTCAGCGCTGCTGGTCGCTCTCGCGCTTCAGCTCATTCCGCGCAGTGCTCTCTCACAGGTAGCAACTTTCAAGGAATCAACACAGGTTTTTCGAACATACCCGTTCGGTGATCCCGACCCCGTGGCGCGAATGAGCAACATCTATCCCTACTTCCGGTTCGAAGGATACAGCATAACACCCGTCGATCGGGAATGGAAAATCGTCACACTGGAAAACCCTTACATCAAAGTGCTGATCGCTCCGGAGATGGGCGGGAAGGTGCTGGGTGCGTTCGAGAAGTCGACCGGAAAGGCATTCATCTACTTCAACAGAGTGATCAAGTTCCGGGAGATCGCGATGCGCGGGCCGTGGACATCAGGTGGACTGGAGTTCAACTTCGGAGACATCGGACATACGCCCACGACGGCGACGCCGGTCGATTACGTCACGAGGACGAATGAGGATGGCAGCGTGAGCTGTATCATTGGAGCGATGGACCTCCCGTCACGCACAGAATGGAGAGTCGAAATCCGGCTCCCGAAGGACAAGGCATACTTTGAGACTCATTCCTTCTGGTATAATCCCACCGAATTGAACACCTCGCTTTACCATTGGATGTGTGCTGCAGCAGATGCCGACTCCGATCTCCGCTTCATCTACCCGGGCACGTCATACATCGATCACGGAGGGGGAGCGTATGCCTGGCCGGTCGACAACGCGGCGCGAGAGATCTCGCAGTATGCGGAGAATGCGTTCGGGTCGAGCAAGTCGTACCACGTTCTCGGTGCGTACACCGACACCTACGCTGCATATTGGGCAAATGACGACTTCGGTGTTGTTCACTGGTCGCCTTACACTGATAAGCCAGGAAAGAAGATCTGGATCTGGGCGCTGTCCAGGGAAGGTGAGATCTGGAAGGACCTTCTCACCGATCCTGAGCTTGGCAATAAGCAATATGTTGAGATCCAATCCGGCCTTCTCTTCAACCAGGCGGGGGGAGGGAGCAGCGTGACGCCGTTCAAGCATCAGTTCTTTGCACCGCTGAGCTCGGAGAGGTTTATCGACGTGTGGTTCCCGTTCATGAAGATTGGTGGACTCGTGGAAGCGAATAGGCATGGTTCGTTGAATGTCCAGAGGCGCGGGAACACAGTGACAATAGGGTTCTGCCCGCTCGAGAAGACCAGGACTGTTCTCACCGTGAGCGTGGGTGGCAAGAGCGTCTACAGCAAGAATGTCGACCTGGAGCCGCTGCAGGCGTTCAGTGATTCGATCAGCGCCCCAAGTGACGGTGAGCTCAGGGTCTCAGTGGGAGACCTGCTTTCGTATCGGAGTACTGAGGAGGAGGCCAGAAGACTTCACAGGCCGATCGTCGCTAATAAAGAGTTCGATTGGAACTCTGTCGCTGGCCTCTACACAGAGGGTGTGGAACGAGCGAAGCAGCGCGACTACAGTGGAGCGCTCGAGAAATATCTCCGGTGTTTGTCCAAAGATCCTGTCTACAGCCCCGCGCTCGTCGGTACGGCTGAGGTTTTCTACCGGAGGATGGAGTATGAGAAAGCACTGGACTGCGCATCGCGGGCCCTTGCAAACGATGCCTACGATCCCGACGCCAATTTCATCTACGGAGTGATCAATAGACAGATGGGCCGTTTCTATGGTGCGGAGGACGGTTTCGGTGTTGCCGCGCGCTCGATGAAATACCGCTCGGCAGCGAATGCACAGCTTGGCGAGATAGCGTTCCTTCGTGGCCGATGGAACGACGCTGAAGAGTACGCACGCCGCGCGCTCGACTACGACCGATACAACATGAGAGCGTACCGGCAGCTCGCACTCACGTACCGAAAGCAAGGACGCTCTGAACACGCGAAGGCTGTGCTCGAGATGATGCTGCGCATCGATCCACTCAGCCATTTCGCAGACTTCGAACGGTACCTGCTCGATCCCACCGCAGAAAAGCTTGCGCATTTCAACTCGATGATTCGTAACGAGCTCCCGCATGAGACCTATCTCGAGCTGGCAAGCTACTATCGCAGCGTCGGACTTGCCGATGACGCGATCCGGGCGCTCGAGCAAGCACCCAAGCACGCAATTGTACTCTACTGGCTGGCATATCTCAACGAAAAGGAAAACCAATCAGCCAAGGCTGAACAACTTCTCAACGAGGGACTGCGAGCACCACCATCTCTTGTGTTCCCATTTCGCGCGGAGACGGGTGAAATTCTTCAATGGGCGCTAACAAAGAAACCCCACTGGAAAACACGATACTACCTCGGTCTGCTCTACTGGAGCAAAGATCGGCTGGATCTGGCAAAGAAGTATTTGGCAGAATGCGGCAATGAGCCGGACTACGCGCCCTTCTATCTAACGCGAGGAAACCTCTTTCGGATGGACAATCCGGAAGCCGCGTTGAACGACTACCGGAGTGCATTGAGACTGGGAGCGAACGAATGGAGAGCGTATCACAGGTTGCTCGAATTCTATAATGAACGCGGTGATCATGAGCAAGCGCTCAAGATCGCTCAGGCTGGAGTGTTGAACATGCCGTGGAGCTATGTCCTTCAGCTCGGCTGTGCAAAGACATTGTTGTTCAATCGCCGGTTCAATGCGAGCCTCTCTATTCTCGATACGATAACGATTTTGCCGTTTGAAGGCGCACGATCTGGTCGTGAGATACATCGACAGGTGTGTGTCCTGTCTGCAGTCGAGGCCATGAAGAATGGGCGTTATCGCAATTCAATCGAGCTGCTCAGCAAAGCCCGTCAGTGGCCGGAGAGACTAGGCGTTGGGAGGCCGTATGAAGTTGACGATCGTCTTGAAGATTGCCTTGAAGCGCTCTGTCGTCGGGAGCTTGGCGAACAGGCGAAGGCGCGCGGCTTGCTCGAGAAGGTGGTCGGCTACACACAAGAACATGCATCTGATTGGGGAGCACTTCGGTTGCTTGGCGCGCTCGCGTTTCGAGCGCTTGGACACGATGCAGACGCAAGGAAGAGCGTGGCTGAATGGGTGAAGCGCGATCCGAAGAATGCGGCTGCAAAGTGGTCGTCACTTGTTTACGCGAAACAGCGCCGACAATCGCAGAAAGTTGAGTTGCAGATACGCAATGGTTTTCGCGGGAGTCTGCTAAGCAAGGGTTCGGTAGATCAGAACTTTGCGCTGATAATGGAAATTCAGAGCCTGCTGGTATTTTGATCTGGAGTAAAGAGTCACGGCAGATCCAGCCAAAAGATGGTTGCTCATCGTAAACGCAATTTATTGAATAGCGAGACGGGATAGGTTTTCACCTACTAAATTCTCCATTATCAGGATTGAGAATCAAATCGATCTTTCTCCTTTCTCTCCACTATCGACTGATTCCCACTCTTCCATGTCGCGTTGCCTTTCTACGCAAACTCAGGTACCTTCGAGTTGGGATCTGGTTTTTTTCTTCCATGTCGCTTCCGGTGATCCCTTGGCGTTGTCGTTCTTTGATCTGCTTCCTGTTGTTGTTCAATCGAAGGATGTGTCGACATGTCCGCACGAACTCGCTTTGATGCTCATCGTTTCCGCCCTAGTTCCTTTCTCCCTCTTCTGATCCTCCTCGTTCTCGCCCGGGCGTTCGCTCAGGACCGTCAACCTGCCGTCGCAGGGCAGTTTTACCCTGACAGTCCGACAGAGTTACGGTCGATGTTGAAGGAACTTTTCGCGCAGGCGGCTCCATCGAAAAATCTCGCTAACGTAGTTGCCCTTATCTCACCTCATGCTGGTTATGTCTTCTCTGGCGGCGTGGCCGCTTCGGCATACAATCAAATCAATCGGACAAAACATTACGATAACATTTTCATCCTGGGTCCGAGCCACCATGTCGGTTTTGAAGGCGCCGCGATCTATTCCAAAGGGAATTTCATCACACCGTTGGGGACGGTGAAGGTCAATACTCAGCTCGCCGAAGAGCTCATTCAACAACACACGTTTTTCACTTCCCGCAGTGATGCTCACCTTCGCGAGCACAGCGTTGAAGTCCAGGTTCCTTTCCTTCAATATCGTTTTGGCAACAACATCACCATCGTGCCGATTGTTCTCGGCCAATGCTCGCCGAAGACATGCAGTGATATCGCTGAGGCTCTCCGTCCGTACTTTAATGTCAAGAATCTCTTCGTGATCAGCACAGATTTTTCCCATTATCCGGCGTATGACGATGCAAAGCGAGTGGACCAGGCGACAGCGGATGCCATCGTCTCGAAGTCTCCTGAAAATCTGATCAGAGTCATGCAGGCCAATGAGCGAAAGGGAATTCCCGATCTGGCGACAAGTTTGTGTGGCTGGCCGTGCGTTCTGACGTTGATGTATCTGGCACACGACAATCCAGAGGTCGTAGCAACCCCTATCCAGTACAAGAACTCTGGCGACACACCATTTGGCCAGAAGGACAGGGTAGTCGGGTATAATGCGATTGCTTTCTCGTTGAGAGAGCCGAAGGAGAAGAGAGATCCCAGGAAGTTCGATCTGAATGACCAAGAAAAGAGGGAGTTGCTCTCGGTTGCGCGCCGGACCATCGAGCAATACGTCAAAAACCGCACGCTTGTGGGGCTGGACACCGCGAAGTTCCCGAACACCATGAAAATGAACTGCGGCGCCTTTGTCACGCTCCGTAAGCACGAGGAGCTCCGCGGCTGCATCGGGCGCTTCGATGCGAGCGAACCGCTCCACAAGGTCGTGCAGCAAATGGCGATCGCTGCGGCGACGGAGGACTATCGATTTCCGCCTGTCGAGGCTCAGGAAGTAAATCAACTTGAAATAGAGATTTCCGTTCTGACGCCCATGAGGAGGATCGGCTCGATCGACGAAATTGAGCTCGGCAAGCATGGGATCTACATCAGGAAAGGAACACGCGGGGGGACATTCCTGCCTCAAGTGGCAACCGAGACAGGATGGTCAAAGGAGGAATTCCTGGGACATTGCGCGCAGGACAAAGCCGGCATAGGATGGGATGGGTGGAAGGATGCTGAGATCTATGTGTACGAAGCGAAGGTCTTCAGCGAAAAGGATTTCAAGAGCCAATAGCGCAGTATCGTTTCAAGTCTGTACTTCCGATGAAGGCAATTTCTCAACATATCGAGCCGAGATTGTTACTCGCGATCGTTGCGCTGGGTCTCACGTCCATCGTCACGCAGATTATTCTGTTGCGGGAGTTCCTTGCTGTTTTCTACGGCAACGAGCTCGTCATCGGCATCATCCTTGGAAACTGGATGATCCTTACAGGCATCGGTTCATACTTTGGACGATTTGCGGACAGATTTCGGCGGAGGGTGGCACTCCTTTTCGCCTGCATCACTCTTCTTGCGATTCTTCCCGTCGTCACGGTGTTTTTCCTGAGACTGCTTCGAAACATCGTGTTTCCTGTGGGCGGCATGATCGGCATTGTAGAAATCCTCTATGGTTCATTCGTTCTTTTGCTGCCGTACTGTCTTGTATCCGGTGGCTCGTTTACACTCTTGGCGAGCGTGATTTCAGAGAGGCATGGAACGAATCTGATCACCAGCGTTTATGGCTGGGAAGCTGTGGGAAGTGTTGCAGGCGGGTTGCTGCTCAACCTGGTGATGGTCTACTATCTAAATGCTTTTCAAGTCTTGATCCTCATGATGGTGTTCAACATTGTTGTTGCTCTTTCGATCGCTGTTGCCTATCTCGGCGCGAGAGCTCGGTATGTTCTTACTCTTGTCTCGCTTGTCTTTCTGGCTCCGGCACTCCTTCTCAATCTTGATGAGCTCACGCGGAAGTTTTTGTTCGTTGACCAAGAGGTCATGTATGCAAAGGACACACCGTACGGGAGTTTGGTCGTAACGAAGCAGGCGGATCAACTGAATTTCTTTGAAAATAGCGTCCTCCTCTCCTCCACGAACGATGTAACAACGAGTGAAGAGGCTGTTCACTACGCAATGATCCAGCACCCGAATCCGAAAAGGGTCTTACTCATATCGGGTGCCATCACGGGAGCAGCTCAGGAAATTCTCAAATACAATGTCGAACGGATCGACTATGTTGAAATCAATCCGTGGTTGATCGACCTTGAGAAGAGATTCACATCGACCCTTGCGCACGAAAAGATACATGTGATCAGTGAAGATGCGAGGCTGTATCTTCGGAATGCGTCCGCGCTATATGACGTTGCTCTCGTCAACCTGCCGGAACCGAACACAGCGCAGCTTAATCGTTACTACACGACTGAGTTCTTTGCCGAACTGAAGGAAAAGATGACTCCGGGTGCGGTTGTCTCTCTTGGGCTCTTGTTGGGGACAGACTACCTGGGTGATGCGGCCCGACAAATCAATTCTGTCGTGTACGCCACATTGAAATCGTCCTTCAGCAACGTGTTGATTGTTCCCGGTCTGAAGACCTATTTCCTTGCATCGGACCGCGCTCTGCGGATCGACATTGCTGCCCTGATCGAACGCCGAGGGATATCGAACTCGTACGTCAATCAATATTACCTGGACGATCGAATCCTTCAGCAGCGCAGCGGATTACTCGAAAAGAGCGTCGATAAGGCTGCGGTTGCCAACACAGATTTCAGGCCTGTTTCGTACTACCGGCAAGTGCTCTACTGGCTGAGTTTCTTCAAGACCAACTACTGGATTCTCCTTCTATTGTGTTTAGTGGCTCTGGCATTCGCTGCACTCAATCTCAATGCCATCAGCCTTGGCATGTTTACCGGGGGCATTGCAGCGTCATCGATCGAGATCTTGCTCCTGATTTCTTTCCAGATTCTCTACGGTTACGTGTATCAGATCCTGGGAATCATCGTGACGATATTCATGGCCGGGCTGGCAGTTGGTTCCCTTTTTTGTCGGAAGCGACTTCCCAATCCGCAAATCCGTCATTACGTTGCTCTCCAGTTTGCCATAGGGATCTATTCAGTGCTGTTGCCGCTGTGGTTCCTTGTCTTGAGAAATGTTGCGACGAATTCCTTCGTTATTCATTCGGTCTTCTTTCTCCTTACACTTGGCGTCGCTGTAATGGTCGGGATGGAATTCTCCGTTGCAGCGAGATTGAGACAGGGGACGGTTGCGTCCGTCGCGGCCGAACTCTACAGTATCGATCTGATGGGGTCCGCGCTGGGTGCTCTGATCGTGACGGCCTATCTCATACCTATCCTCGGCATCATGAACGTGAGCATCGTTGTTGGCTTGCTGAGTTTCGCCAGCGGGACGGTGTTGGTAATCAAACAGAAGAAATTCACACCATACACAGTGCAGGGTGACTAGCATGAAACCAAGGACGTTCAGCAAGCGAGAGTTTATTAGGTGCAGCCTCTTCGGGGCGTGCGGGTTCGTTGTGAGTGTGCATCAACTCGATTCATTCGCGCGGCTGTTCGCAGAGGAAACCCGGCTACGCACTTCACGAGACGATCTGTGGAAGTGGAGCAAAGAGGCATTGTTCTATGCGAAGACCCCCCGTGGACTGCAGTGCCTGAAATGCCCAAACGGGTGCGTGCTCGAGGAGGGTCAGACCGGACAATGCAGGAATCGAGTGGTGTACAAAGGCAAGATGTATTCGATTGCGTACGGCAATCCGTGCGCGGTGCATATCGACCCCATCGAGAAGAAACCGTTCTTACATTTCTTGCCGGCGACAAGGGCTTTTTCAATTGCCACGGCTGGATGTAACCTGGCGTGTCTCAACTGCCAGAACTGGGATATCTCACAAATGAGCCCGAAGGAAACGGAGAACTATGACCTGTTGCCCGCGATGGTCGTTGAAGAGTGCCTCAACGCCCGGTGCGAATCGATGGCCTACACGTACTCCGAGCCGACGACCTTCTATGAGTATGCATACGATACCGCAAAACTCGCTCGAGCCAGAGGGATCAAGAACGTCTGGAAGTCGAACGGATACATCAATGAAGAACCCCTTCGGACTCTCTGCAAGTACCTCGACGCAGCAAACATCGATCTGAAAAATTTCGATGATGATATCTATATGAAACTGTGTGGTGGGAGGTTGGCTCCAGTCCTCCGGACACTCAAAGTCCTGCACGAGGAACGCGTGTGGCTCGAGATCACCAACCTCGTTATTCCGAGCTGGACGGATAATCTTGACATGATCAAGAAGATGTGTGACTGGCTGGTCGAGAACGGCCTGCGCAATTACCCGCTGCACTTCAGTCGGTTCAACCCGCTCTACAAACTCTACCAACTGCCAATGACACCTGTTGCCACGCTCGAAAAGGCAAGAGAGATCGCCGTGAAGGCAGGAATACGCTACGCCTACGTCGGCAACGTCCCCGGACACTGGGCAGAGCATACATATTGTCATAAGTGCGGCAAGATGATCATCGAGCGACGAGGATACCGGATTCTGAGCAATCACCTTGCAAAAGGCAAGTGTGAATTCTGCAACGAGCTCATTCCGGGAGTCTGGTCATCATAAGCGCAGGAAGATGCTGCCGTGCGGTACGATTTTCCAGAACATGAGCGCTAGGAGCGCGTGACCACATTGGACAAACCAAGCCGACCGCAACCACTTCACATTGCACTCCTCGTAGTCTTTCTGACGGTTTCTGTCTGGTCTGTCATCAATCCTCGCGATCTCTTCACGTGGTTTCTGGAAGTCTTGCCCGCTCTCATTGGACTTGTTGTCATCATAGCGACCTATAAGAGGTTCAGGCTGACGACGCTTCTCTACGTCCTCATCTGTATTCACGCCACCATTCTCCTCATTGGCGGGCACTATACCTACGCTGAGATGCCGCTCTTCAACTGGTTGCGAGACACGTTTAGCCTTGGTCGCAACTACTACGACCGGCTTGGGCACCTAGCGCAGGGGTTCATTCCGGCCATGATCGCACGTGAGGTCCTGTTACGCCTCACGCCGTTGCGTCGGGGGAAGATGCTCTTCTTCATCATCGTCTGCATTTGCCTGGCCATCAGTGCCTTCTACGAGTTCATCGAATGGTGGGTTGCTGTTGCTTCGGGGTCTGCTGCGGATGCGTTTCTCGGGACACAGGGCGACGTCTGGGATACACAATGGGACATGTTCTTCGCGTTTTGTGGGGCAATATTGGCGTTGCTGACTCTGAGCAAATATCACGACAAGCAGCTGAAGAACACTCCAGCCAGTTAGTCAGACGTGCCCGTTCCATCAATCCGGGGGCGAATCCGGAGACTTTGCACTGCTGATTCTGCGCTTGCCTCCATTCTGAATCCATCACAAAACAAAAAGGCGACGCATCCATCGTGCGTCGCCCTCTGAAGGCACAGATTCGCTGCGACTGACTCTACGGTGAGGATATTCTCCCCGAAGAGGTGTTCTTGCCCTCTTTTTCCAGAGGGAGCCAGATTTTAAAAGTCGTGCCGTTTTCCGGCGTAGTTGCGAAGGAGACCTTTCCCCCCAAGTACTGTTCTCCCAAGAGCTTCATACTGTACGTCCCCAGGCCCCGATTCGATCCTTTCGTCGAGAATGAACGCTGAAATACCTGCAACTGAACGGGGCGCGGCATGAAGCGAGGATTGTGAACCAAAAACTCGATACCGGTCTTGTTGAGACGGCATGCGAGAGTAACTGTTTCGTTTTCAAGTGAAGCTTCGAGCCCGTTCTTCACCATATTCCCGACAACCCTCCGCAGCAGAAACGAGTCAGTGAGAAATTCAGAATTGGCTGACCTTGAATCGATTTGGATACTTCGAGACTGCGCAACCTCGTGATTCTTGTAGAGATCACGAATTTCGTGCATGAAAGCCAGCGACTTTGTGGAAGCCAACGTGACCGAAAGCTCGTTGTTCTCCGCTGCCGTAAGGTCCCTTTGAGCTCTTATCTCCTCGACGAGTTCCCGAGAGAGATCCAGAAGAGGATCTTTGAGTTCCGTTGTCTCTGAAGCGTCAGAGTGCTGCAGCAATTCAACAAATCCGTGCAAACCTCCTGCGGTATTGAGCACGTCGTGGAAGAAGATGCGCTCCAAGGCCCTTCTCCGTTTCTCGTGGCTGACATCGGTTATTGCAAGAATCGTGTACTGATCGCCATTTTCGCGTAATGGTGAGGCGTAGACTTTGAGATCGAGAGGATCGTCGACGTCCTCTCGCATGATGCGGCATTCCTGGATGGAAACCTCTCCATTCTGGCTTGCAAGGATAGCTTTCAACGCCCCACACTCTTGGCAGTATTCCGACGCTCCGCACCCTTCGATGTTCTCGCCTGCGTGGATGCACCGCAACGCTTCGCCCGGTCGAAGCCCCAGGAAGGAATTCTGGTCGATGGCGCCCATGAACCTGCGGAGGTTTTCGTTTGCCAGAACGATTTGCAGCTCCTTGTTCAGCACCAGGACGATGTCAAAGATTGAGCTGATGAAGCTGTTCAGGAGTGGAATCCGGGGAAAATTCTGAGCCTGCGAGAGGATTTCTTCGCGGGAGGCGCGCTTGGCTGGTGCGAATTCTGTTGGGAGCTTTTCCGGAACATGAGTGATCAATCTCAGTGCCGGTGTATCTGCGCGGGAGGCTTCCACTATCGGCGCAGATTCTGTTGGAAGCTTTTGGGGATTCATATGGGATAGCCCTCTTTTTGCTGATGTGTCTCTACCGAAACGTCCACGTTTGTAGCGAGGATCCCGTCGTCCTACTACTCTTCGAAACGCCAAAAGCCAACCACGAACAAAGCTAAGTTACTAAGATGGACCTTATGTTGAATGAGGAAAATGTTTAAGGATGGTTCTTCCCTGGGAGAGCACGGCGTGTTATCGTCTACTTCCCAGGGCTGGGAAAACAACGCTTTGAAAATATAAGTCCTGCGCAGAGGCAAGTGCGTGCTTTGGATCACGCAGTCTGCGAGTGAAATCCACCTTGGTTTTCAATTACTTGTGGTATTCTGTGGAGAATTTGCTTAATATCGCTGTACGAATTCACTCAGAGGGTTATCTGTCATGCCGCTTGCATATCGAGTTCTCGCCGTCGACGATTCTGCCCACATGCGGATACTTCTCGTAAAGTTGCTGAAACGCGTTGGCTTTGAATCGATCGAGACAGCAGAGAATGGCAAGATCGGGCTAGAGAAGTTCGCATCGTTCAGACCCCATGCGGTGTTCCTCGATGGTATCATGCCTGAAGTGGATGGCTTGACGGCGCTTCGCGCAATCAAGAGCCAGAGTCCCGAGACCGTCGTCGTCATCACGTCCTCACTTTCTGAGCGCGACAAGGTGTTGCAGTTCAAGGAGAGCGGAGCTGATTTCTATCTGATGAAGCCATTTGAAGAAGCCAAGTTTCGGGAGATCGCTGAAAAGGTGGTCGGTGCACTCGAAGAGCGTGCGAAAGGAACCTGATGGTCTGCAGAGGTTGCAATGCTGAAAATCAGAGCGGCGGAAAATTCTGCACGTCGTGCGGCGCGCCGCTGGGCGTAACCTGCAACCGCTGTGGGAAAGTCAATGAGCTTGATGATCACTTCTGCGGCACATGCGGTTTGGCCCTTGTCAGCTCGGTGAGCGAGGAATCGTCTGCTTCTTTCCGATCCGCGACTTCGCTTGGTTCTTCTGCCACCACAAAACAGTATTCTCCCCAAGAAATAGAGGAGCTCCTTGCGCTCCGAAGGGTTCTGAAGAAGGAGGAGTCCTCTGCGGAAGCCCTGAGTCAGGACGACGTCGACAAACTATTCGGTTGATTGAAGGCAATGGCAAGCGAGCTACAACAATTACTGGATGTGCTTGTTGCGGAACGGATGCTCCAGCCTGACCAAGCACAGGCGAAGCAGTTAATGCTTGAGGATTCAGCGCGTCAAAAGGGAATCGCTCGAAGCGTCGTGGAGATACTTGGCTTGTCGGAAGAAGCCGTTGCTGAATCAATCTGCAAGGGCTTCGGCTTGGCCCGTATGAAGATCGCCAGCGAAATCGAGACGGCTCCATCCAACGTCCTTACTGAGGACGAGATTCTCAGGTATCGTGCTCTTCCTGTGTTTCTGGTCGGGTTGGAGCTGACCGTCGCTTTCATCGACCCACCTACCAGATTGGTTCGGTTCGACCTGCAGAAAATCGCCAGTTGCAGGATCCTCCCTGTCATAACGACGATCTCTGACTTCGAGTCCGCGCTGCAGAAGTACGGAGGCGCGCTCGACAAGCTTCAGCGCATAGGTTCTGCGCTCGACCTGTCGAAGTTCGACATACGAAAACGCGGCACGAAAGGCTTGGTTTCCGAGGCAGGACTCGAGACAGAAGCGTCAATGGCGAAGCTCGTCGATGAGCTCCTTCTCAGGGCAGCGAAATCCGGATCGAGTGATATTCACATCGAGCCGGGGGAAGACGAGCTGATGATCCGGTTTCGGATCGATGGGGTCCTCCAGCGGATCGTTTCGTTGCCGACGACGTATCATCAAGGGGTTATCGCTGTGCTCAAGGCTCGTGCAGGAATGGACATGTTTGAGCGGACGATTCCGCAGGATGGCAGAATCTCGCTCAAGTTTGCCGATCGGGTTTTTGACGTGCGAATCAACTCACTCCCGCTCCTATACGGAGAGAAAATGGTTCTCCGGTTGCTCGGGAAGACGGCGATGATGGTCAGCCTCGACAATCTCGGTTTCTCGGAGAGTAACCTCAAGCAGTTTCGATCGCTGCTCTCTCTTCCCAACGGCATCGTGTTGGTCACCGGGCCGACCGGGAGCGGCAAGACTACAACATTGTACGCAGGATTGAACGAGATCAAGAGCATCGGCCGAAACATAACGACCGTCGAAAATCCTGTTGAATACAAGCTCCCTCTCGTGAACCAGGTTCAGGTGGTCTCGGAACGAGGTCTGACATTTGCTTCGGCGCTGCGAGCAATCCTCCGCCAAGATCCAAATGTGGTCCTGATTGGGGAGATACGCGACTCCGAAACCGGAACGATCGCGACAGAGGCAGCGTTGACCGGTCACCTGGTGCTCAGCACGCTTCACACCAATGATGCGGTTGGGGCCATCCCGCGCCTGATTAATCTCGGCGTCGAATCCTTCTGGGTGAGCTCGTCGGTTATCGGCGTGTTGGCGCAGCGGTTGGTTCGCAGGATTTGCTCGCGCTGCAAGGAGGAGTATGAGCCTGACTCTCGTACCCTTGAGGATGCCGGTCTTGCACATCTTCCGAAAGGTGTGACGCTCTTTAAGGGGCCGGGATGTGAATTCTGCAACGGGATCGGGTACAAAGGTCGAATCGCCATGCACGAAGTGTTGACTATCACCGAAGAGATGCGAGACGTGATCTATGGTGAAGTCACCACAGGTAAGCTCAGGGCACTCGCAGCAGCGAACAACTTTCGTGATATGTACTTTGATGGGATGCAGAAAGCTCTGGCCGGCATCACCACACTTGAAGAAGTGCAGCGCGTAACACAACGCGGTTAGTACAAACGCAGGGATCGCGACATCGGCTTCTCATCTCCCTCATGCGACGATTCATTCCCTAGCGGGCCTTCTCTATCCCGATTAATTCCACCTCTGCAAAGCGTTTTTCTCTCTCACTACATCACAAAATGCATATGAGACGACTTGGTCCCTTTCTTCTTGCTTGGTTCCTTCCCGTTATCGCTTGTATCGGATCTGCCGGGGCGCAACAGAGTCCCAATCAAATCATCATTAAGGTCACGCAGCGGGTCGTTGATGAGTCAGCGCGTGTGGTTCCCCATGCAACATTCCTCAATGGGTATCGAAGGTCCCTGAGCGGTCAGGTGTTGGAATATCGTTCCCCGCATCCCGATGCTGAGACAGCACTGCTCGTACGAGCTCGCAAGGAGGTGCATGCGATTACGTGGGAAACGGACACGATCCCGGAGTCATTTCCGGGTGAGCAGTACCACTTCATCTGGCTGGCGGGGCTTGAAAGGGAGGGATTCCAGAACAAAAATGAAGTTCATTCCTTTGATCTCTTCATCAACGGCGACCGCTGGTTCACATTCAAGAATGTGAAGGACTCAACAGCGATGAAATGGAGCGTTCCCGGCAACGACGGAGGCGAGTTGTCATTCGAAGCGACAATGGTTGACCGGGTCGGAGACCTGTTCGGATATATGACGCTCAAGGTTCCAAAAAAGAAATTCAAATCGGGCATGCCGCTGGTGCTGCACGTCGAGGGCGAAGACGCCGGAAGCTCGGACTGGTTCATGGTATTCCAGTACAGCTTTCATCTTGTTCCTCGATTGCGCGTCGAACCGGTCCTCTTGAAAAAAGCTCAAGGCGTATCACAGGCCCTCCGCGTGAGTCTCGACAATTTGCAGGGCGGCAGGACGATCGACGTGCGTGTGCCGAACCGGGAAGCGATCGAGAAGCCTCTCGGCATCGGAGCGAACGTTCTCTTTGTGCCAATCGAAGCTGTTCAAAAGGATGAACAGCTGCCTGTTCTCTTCTCGATCAACGGTGCGCTCGTGAGCAGCAGCGTGGTGAGCGTGACCCCGGTCGCGAAACGAGAGATCTATCTGCTTTCCTATTCCCACAATGACATCGGATACACCGACCTGCAGCCGAACATCGAACACAAGCAATGGCGCAATCTCGATGAAGCGTTGCGACTCATCAAAGAGACGCGGGACTATCCGGTCGAAGCTCGATACAAGTGGAACATGGAGGTCCTTTGGTCGCTGGAGAGCTACCTCGCACACGCGTCTGAGGAACGGCGTCAGGAAGTTGTCGAGGCAATCCGCAGCGGCAGCATTGGGCTGAACGCGCTCTTTGCGAACATCTTGACGGGCTTGGCGAATTCAGTGGAGATGAACCATTTCACAGAATTCGCGCGTGAGCTTTCAGTCAAGTACTCGGCACCGATCACGACCGCGCTCGTCTCCGACATCCCCGGATTCACGTGGGGAATTGTTCCGGCACTTGCTCAAAGCGGAGTGAAATACTTTTCAATCTCTCCCAATCCTTTCGACCGGATCGGATACACGCTCGAGACCTGGGGCGACAAGCCGTTCTACTGGGTGTCGCAATCCGGTCAAGAGAAGGTGCTGACGTGGGTTGCCGGAGCCAGCTATGCGAGCTTTCACGAGGGCGATCTGAGCCGGCTCGGAGATGAGAAGCTCATGAGGCTCTTGAGGAAATTGGATGACTCTGGCTACCCCTATGAAATCGTGCAGCTTCCGTACACCGTCGGGGGGGACAATGGGCCGCCCGATCCAGATCTTCCGGGCTTCGTCAAGCGATGGAACGAACGATATGTCACGCCGCGCCTCATCATCGCAACGCACAAGCAGCTATTCGAGGATTTTGAAAAGCGGTACGGCTCAACGCTTCCCTCGTTCAAAGGGGACTTTACGCCGTACTGGGAAGACGGTGCCGCCTCGACTGCTTACGAAACAGCGTTGAACCGTCAAGCGGTGGATCGGCTTATTCAAGGCGAAGCACTGTGGTCGATGGTATCTCCGCAATCGTTTCCCGACACTGCGTACTCTGCGGCGTGGCGAAAGGTGGCGTTCTATGACGAGCACACGTGGGGTGCGTGGAACAGCATCTCGGAGCCTGACTCGCCTTCGGTCAAAGGACAATGGATGATCAAGCGACAGTTTGCTCTTGATGCGGACAGCATGTCGAAGGCTCTTCTCGCGAAAGCCTTGCCATCGCGAGTGAAAAAGCTCCCCGGCGAGGTCGCTGTGGATATCTATAACACCCAATCCTGGCCGCGCACGGACCTCGTGATCCTTACAAATGAGCAAAGCGGGATTGGAGATCTGGTCGTTGATGAATCGCGGAGGCGGGTTCCTTCTCAGCGTCTCTCAACCGGCGAGCTTGCCGTGCTCGCAGAGAATGTTCTGCCGATGTCTGCTAAACGCCTCTTTGTCAAGGTGGGGAACGCCTACAGCGGAGGTGCCGTGAAAGTTTCCGGCTCCACGCTTGAGAACAAGCTCCTTGCGTTAGCGGTGAACGGGCGAACGGGCGCGATTGAGAGTCTCCGATGGAAGAAGAACAACAAGGAATTTGTCGATCTCACGCACGGCAAAGGCCTGAACCATTACTCATACGTTCCTGGAAGGAATCCGGCCGATGCCCAATCCCTGAAGAATGTGGTGGTGAAGGTCAAGGAAAAAGGAAGCCTTCTGTCGTCTCTCCTGGTTCAGGCCGACGCGCCGGGCTGCAGACGATATTCATATGAGGTACGTGTCGTTGACGGTATTGGTCGCGTGGACATCATCAACGAGATTGACAAAAGAGCGGTGCGCGACAAAGAAGGGGTGCATATTGCTTTTCCCTTCGATATCCCCGGCGGGCAGCTGCGGTACGATGTCGCCAACGGGATCGTGCGTCCAGAACACGATCAGCTACCTGGTGCCTGCAAGAATTTCTTCTCCGTCCAAAGTTGGGTGGATGTCTCGAGCGATTCCTTCGGCGTGACGTGGGCCACGGTCGATGCTCCGCTGATTGAAATTGGTGCGGTCACTGCTGAACTGCCGTGGATGAAGACGATTGATCCCTCTTCCACCTTCTACTCCTATGTGATGAACAACTACTGGCACACCAACTACAAGGCCGATCAGGAAGGGCTTGTCGTGTTTCGCTACTCCGTGCAGCCCCATGAAGCGTTCCGACCAGATGTAGCTGCCCGGTTTGGGGTGGAGCGTCGACAACCGTTGATAGCGGTCCTGGCTGATCCGACGAAGCCGCCGGTGAAGTCGTTGCTGCAAGTCAGTTCTTCCAGCGTCCTCGTCTCGTCGCTCAAAGCGATAGAAGGTGGGAAGGCCTTGTTGCTCTATCTGTACAATCCGATGAGTTCAGACCAAAGCGTCCGATTGGAGTGGAACAAGAAGATTTCTGTGGCGATGTACCGAAGCGACCCTTTCGCGCGGGCTGGTGATCGGCTGAGCGATCAGCTCGAAATTCCTGGTTGGGGGAGCGCGTACCTTCGCGCGGAGAGAAAATAGGGAGAATTTTCTGAAGGTTTCCGGAGATAGGTCACACAGGGTCCGCCGAGTCGGAGTTCAAAACGACCTCCTCCTTTTTTTCCCGGAGAAGGTCTAGCAGCTCTTTTCGCCTCTCGTGGACCAATCAGGCGCAAGCAAGTTTTCAAGTTCGTCAGCATTCACCATGTTCCAGTGGAATTCTCCCCACCACCGGGCGCATCGGTTCGCATCGAGAGGTATTCCGACCACCGGCACGTTGAACTTCAGACACAATCTCATCCCGCGAACCAGCTCCGGGATGCACGCAATTCCCAAGACACCCAGACTGTTCTCTTCCGTTTTCAATCGCTTGAAGAGCGCTCGAAGGTTTGCCGTCATCCAGATGTAAGGTTTCACGCCGTGACGTCTAAGCAACTTGGTGGTGCGATTCACATTGCAGTCGACTGAACATCCTTTGCAGACGTAGTCGAGGTCCCTCTGTGCAGCGCGGCAATCTGCCGTGAGATCACGCAGGCAATGCGGCAGGAAGGCGAGCTTCCTCGCGCATCCGTGAAACTTCTCGCGATAGAGTCTGTTCACCAATTCGATTTCGAGCATATAGAGATGGTACTGCTCCTCGGACGTCGCCAACGTGCGATCCCACCGCTTAAATGTTGACAGCCCTCGCAAGTGAGATGCCACGCTTGAGGTATACAGCGCAAGTTCGTTTCTGAGCGTCTTGATCAGGAAACGGTCCAGCGAGTGATCAGTCTCATCGCGTGCTATTCTTCTCAGTCGTAGCCTGCTCCGGCTCAGAGTCTGTATCTTCGTAAGAAGCAGACGAATATCTGGAATCTGCTTCAGGAGCATGTTGGCCAGTTCTGTGACTTTGTCGTAGTATCCGTCGGAATTCGGCGCGCTTCCGTGCAGCGAATACGTCTTGCCTTGAAGAGGGATCGTGGTTGTTGCTTGCTGGGTCATGAACGAGATGGTTTCGTGTCTCGGTCCCACGCACACCGAAGAGCGTGGCACCTTACATTTCTTCACCTGTCGGTCGGCCAGACTGGCCGACCTACGATGACTAGTCGGGCTCTAACCCCGTCAGCTTAGCGCTGACCTGCCACAGGCGCCGGGCCACCTCGGCATCGTACGAAATCTTTGAGGACCGAATTTCTTTCTTGTCGAGGAAATATTTCCCCGTCACGCCTTCCACGTCCGCGGAACTCGCCAGCCAGATAACAGTCTCAGCGCCTTTCTCAGGAGAACGTAAGAGGAACCCAAAGTTTTTGAAAAAGAAGCCCGAAAGACCGGTCAGTTCTTTGCCGAAGTTTGTCCTCACTCCTCCCGGGTGCATGGTGTTGACGGTTACAGTCGTGCCTTTGAGTCGTCGGGCAAGCTCGTATGTGAACAAGATATTGGCGAGCTTCGACTGGGCGTACGATAACATAGGATTGAACTTCTTCTCCAATCCCAGGTCATCAAAGAATATCCGACTGAACCGATGTGCCTGCGTCGACACGTTGACAATTCTTGCAGCAGGAGACGCCTTCAACTGATCAAGCAAAAGACTGGTGAGGAGGAAATACCCCAGGTGGTTGACAGCAAACGTGCTCTCGATTCCATCAACGGTCACCGTCCGTGTAGGATGGATCCCACCGGCATTGTTCACCAGTGTATCGATCTTCGGATAGCGAGAATTGATCTCATCCCCCAGCTTTCGCATTTCTCTTTGGGATGAGAGATCCGCAATGAGCAGGCAAACGTTCTCGTTCTTGGTTTTTTCCTTGATCTCGCTCAGTGCTGTCTCGCCTCTTTGTTCATTCCTGCAAACCATCAAAACCGTCGCTCCTTTTTCTGAAAGAGCTTGAGCAGTCGCCTTTCCTATTCCTGAGTTAGCACCTGTTACGATGCAAATCTTATCTTTCATCAATCTGAACAGATATCATTTGTTGATTAACTGGTTTTTGTTGCCTAATATAGCGGCACACTTTGACTAATACAACAGCCGTCGAGAACTGCCCGTCGCGATCTTGTCACACTCAACGACCGGTTCTCACAACTCCTTCCCATAAACTCAAGAGATCATGCCTATGAGGTACCTCGCAGCAATTCTCATCGCCTGGCTGTCCGTCGCCCAGACACAAGAGATGCGCACCAGGGATTATGTGCAAGAATCGACGGATGCTCGCGACACCCGTATGAGTTGGTGGCGCGACGCGCGCTTCGGCCTGTTCATTCATTGGGGATTGTATTCTCTACCTGCGGGGGAATGGAAGGGGAGCACCAACCACGCAGAATGGATCCGCACGACCGCACAGGTTCCCCTGGAGGAATATGACAAGTTTGTAAGCCGATTCAATCCCATCAAGTTCAATGCGGATGAATGGGTTCGTATGGCCAAAGACGCGGGCATGAAGTACATCGTGATCACCTCGAAACACCATGACGGTTTCTGTCTGTTCGACTCCAAGCACACCGATTTTGACATCATGTCTACCCCCTTCAAGCGGGACATCTTGAGAGAGCTGGCAGATGCTTGTCACAAAGAAGGCCTCAAGATCTGTTGGTACCATTCCATCATGGACTGGCACCACCCCGACTACCTGCCGCGCCGCGACTGGGAGAAAGACCGATCAGCTCAAGGGGCTGATTTCGACCGGTACGTTGAGCATATGAAGAATCAACTCAAGGAGCTCCTCACGAACTACGGTGAGATCGGCGTGCTGTGGTTTGACGGTGAGTGGGAGGCGACATGGAACAGCAAATACGGCAGAGATCTCTACAACTATGTGAGGAGCCTGCAGCCGACAATCATCATCAACAATCGCGTGGGAGCGGGTCGATCAGGGATGGAAGGATTCACCAAAGGAGGAGAATTCGCCGGGGACTTCGGCACACCAGAGCAGGAGATCCCTGCGACGGGACTCCCGGGAGTCAACTGGGAAACCTGCATGACGATGAACGATCATTGGGGATACAACAAGCACGATAATAATTGGAAATCGACCGAGGACCTGATCCGCAAGCTTGCGGACATCGCTTCCAAGGGCGGCAACTTCCTCTTGAATGTTGGTCCTACGTCAGAAGGGCTGTTCCCACAAGCCAGCGTCGATCGTCTTCGCGAAATTGGCCAGTGGATGAAGGTCAATGGCGAATCGATCTACGGTACCACCGCGAGTCCGTTTGAGAGTCTTGAGTGGGGCCGGTGCACACAGAAGCCCATCGATGGTGGGACACGCCTCTACCTCCACGTGTTCAATTGGCCCACGAACAGAACGCTGGTTGTGCCGGGTATTCTCAACGAGCCGATGCGCGCGTTCTTGCTCTCCGACCCGCATAAGGATTCTCTCGATGTCGGCCGGCACGAGGATGCCATGATCATTGGTGTGCCGGCGAATGCACCCAACGCGCATAACAGTGTTATTGTGCTGGATGTCGCTGGCAAGATTGACGTTACGAGCCCTCCAAAGATCTCTGCCGAGTTCGATGTTTTCGTGGACACGCTTGACGTATCGGTGAAATCGGACCGAGAGCAAGTTGACATTCGATACACGCTCGATGGCAGCGTTCCTTCCGCCCATTCGAATCTCGTGAAGGGGGCCATCCGACTGAATGAGACGACAGTTGTCTCGGCGCGGTGTTTCCGCGGCGAAAAGCCGGTGAGCGGAGCGGTGTCTGCGAAGTTCTCCAAAGTTGTTCCACGACCTGCCGTACAGATTGAAGGCTTGAGCGGCGGAATTTCATACGCCTACTTTGAAGGAGACTGGGATAGTCTGCCTGATTTCGGCAAACTCACTCCTGTCAAGAAAAACAATCTGGCGAACTTCGATTTCTCTCCGAGAAACCAAGTCGAGCATTTCGGATTTCAGTACATCGGATTCATTCGAATCCTTGCAGGTGGCGTTTACGCGTTCTTTACCGATTCCGACGATGGCAGTCGTCTCTACATCGGTGAGACGATGGTGGTCGACAACGATGGTCTTCACGGCATGAAGGAGAAACGGGGTGTCATTGCGCTCGCAGCGGGACTGCATCCGATTAGAGTGGACTACTTTGAGAAGACGGGCGGAGACGATCTGAAACTCTACATCGAAGGTCCGAAGATTGAGAAGCAGCTCATTCCCGACGCAATACTTTTCCGCGGCAAGTGACTCTCTGGTTCAGTGTCAACGGATGCTCGCGAGAAGGCTGTTTCTCATTGTCGGATTCCCCCATAGGCTTCGTCTTAATTTCGAGTCATGAACAAGCCATATCTGTTTTCATTGCTCATCATTTTCGCGTTCACTGTGGCGAACGCTTTTCCATCCGCTAAATCCTTGAAGTCACCGAAGCCTCCTGCTTTCAGCATCATTCCCAAACCTGCAAAGCTCATTCAAGGCGAAGGGAGTTTTGCGCTCTCGCCGGCGACGAAAATTGTGTACGAGGCCAATCAGCAGGAACAGAAGACGGTCGTCGCATACTTCGTTCGGCAAATGGAGAAAGCGACCGGATACAGACTTGAGGCGCGTGAAACGGTGGAGCTCCCGAAAACGAATTTCATCAGTCTGCTTTCCATCAATGACAAGGAGCTTGGGCTCGAGGGTTATCGCGTTGCTGTGGAGCAGAAAGACATCCGTGTCAGTGCAAATGCAGGTGCGGGGTTCTTTTATGCTGTGCAGACTCTGCTGCAGCTCTTGCCTCCAGAAGCGTTTGGCACGAAGGCGCTGCAGCGTATCGAGTGGAAAATACCGTGCGTCTCGATCGAAGACTCCCCTCGATTCCCCTGGCGAGGAATGCATCTGGATGTCAGCCGGCATTTCTTTTCGAAGGACTTCATCAAGACCTATATCGATATGCTCGCGATGCATAAGATGAATGTCTTTCACTGGCACCTCACCGATGACCAGGGATGGAGGATTGAGATCAAAAAGTACCCTAAGCTTACCGACGTTGCGGCGTGGCGAGTTGATCGAGAGCATCAGCAGTGGAGCTATCGCGATCCGCAAGGCGTGGGTGAGAAAGCAACGTACGGTGGATTCTATACGCAGGATGAGGTAAGGGAAATTGTCAAGTACGCCGCTGAGAAGAACATCACGGTCGTTCCTGAGATCGAGATGCCTGCGCACACGACGGCACTCCTCGTCGCGTACCCACAGTATTCGTGCACAGGAGGGCCATTCGCCGTACCCCCGGGAGGAGTCTGGCCCATTACGGATATCTTCTGCGCAGGAAAGGACAGCACGTTTTCATTCCTCGAAGATGTCCTGACGGAAGTGATGGATCTCTTCCCAAGCACATTCATTCATATTGGTGGCGACGAGGCCGATAAGAAAGAGTGGAGGGTCTGTCCCCAATGCCAGGCTCGCATTAAGAATGAGCGCCTGAAGGACGAATCGGATCTCCAGAGCTACTTCGTCAAGCGGATCGAGAGGTTTCTCAATTCACGAAATCGTCGGCTCATAGGGTGGGATGAGATCCTGGAGGGAGGGATTGCGCCGAACGCCGCGGTGATGTCATGGCGAGGGACGGAAGGCGGCATCGCCGCAGCCCGAGAAGGACACGATGCCGTGATGACACCGGCTTCGCACTGCTACTTCAACAGCTATCAGGGAAAGGAAGAGCTTGAACCGCTTGCCGGAGGAGGCTATCTACCTCTCCGCACGGTCTACGCATACGAACCGGTGCCTGATGAGCTCACGCCCGACGAAGCCCAACGCATCCTCGGAGCGCAGGGGTGCGTCTGGACCGAATTCATCATGACGCCTGAGCAGGTGCAGTATATGACGCTTCCTCGCCTGGCAGCGTTGGCAGAGGCCGTTTGGTCACCGAAAGAGGTACGCAACTGGACAGATTTTGCTGCTCGCGTTGAGCGTCAGATGAAGCGCTACGAAGCTGCCGGATACACGTATGCAAGAAGCGCCTATCTCGTTTCGATTTCGACGTCCGTCGACTCAATCAAGAAGTGGCTCAATGTCGCGATGACCACCGAAGTAAGCGATCAAACAATCTACTACACGGTCGACGGGAAGGACCCAACGCCTTCTTCCCGACGGTACGTGAGGCCCATCGGCATCGAGAAGACATCGACAATCAGGGCGGGCGCATTTCGTGGCGGCAAGTTGCTTGGTAAGGTCAGCGAGCAGAAGGTCTATCTGCACAAGGCATCGTTCAAACCGGTGCGGCTGAAGGACCCGTACGAGAAGTACACGGGCGGCGGCGAATACGGATTGACCAACGGGCTGCGCGGTTCCACGTCGTTCGACGATGGTAACTGGCAGGGATATCACCAGGTTGACCTCGATGCAACTGTCGACCTCGGGAAGGTGAACTCATTGTCGAGGATTGCGACAAGCTTTCTCGAGAAGACCATATCTTGGATCTTCTTCCCGACATCGGTGGAGTTTTCTGTGTCTGATGACGGAGTGAGATTTGTTCCTGTCGCCAAATTTGAAGAGCCGGTTCCAACCGCGCATCGACCGCCTGCGATCAAAGAGTTTTCCCAGAAGCTTTCAAAAGCGAAAGCGCGATATGTTCGGATCCAGGCAAGAAATGTTGGCATTTGTCCGGATTGGCACTTGGGAAAAGGGGACAAGGCGTGGTTGTTTGTTGATGAGATCATTGTTGAGTAACGGTATCGACTCCTCTTGAATTTCCCTGAAATTGGCAAATCATGGTAGAGGGCAGAAAAAAAGTCTTTGTCACTGGTTGTTTCGATATGCTCCACAGTGGGCACATCGCATTCCTCGAAGAAGCAACGGCGCATGGTGACGTCTACGTAGGCATTGGATCAGACGAAACCGTCAGACGGCTGAAAGGGCGTTATCCAATTTACAACCAGGACGAGAGGAAGTACATGCTCGAGGCGCTGCGGTGCGTGACTCGTTGCTCTGTGAATTCGGGCGGTGGCATCATGGATTTTGTGGACAACGAGGATGCACTGAAGGCAGGCATTCTCTTCGTGAACGAGGATGGCCACAGTCCGGAAAAGGAAGAATTCTGCCGGAAACACAACATTCAGTATGTCGTCAGCAGGAGAAAACCGCACGGCAACCTGCCGACTCGGTCCACGACGGCCCTCAGAACCGAGTGCAACATCCCGTTCCGCATCGACCTTGCAGGAGGATGGCTGGATCAGCCATTTGTCTCGAAACACTATCCCGGCTCGGTCCTCACGATTTCCATAGAGCCGACGATCGAATTCAACGATCGGAGCGGCATGGCTTCGAGCACGAGGAGAAAGGCCATTGAGTTGTGGCGCACCGATGTTCCGGGCGGAGACAAGGAGAAGCTCGCGAAGACCCTGTTTAGCTACGAGAATCCCCCCGGCACGGAAATCATCGCAGGCTCTCAAGACGCCCTTGGCATTGTGCTGTCGGGGCTGAATAACCTTCACTACGATGGTGAATACTGGCCGTACAAGATCGATTCTGTCCTCGAGGAGTCGATCCTCAGGTTCGTTGAAGACCATCTTTTCCTCGTAACCCTCGAGCCGCGGGAAAGCACGTTCTCCGTGTTAGAGAGCACCAACCTCTCGCGGGATGGAGCAAAGCGCCTTGCCGAAGCAACGGATGACTGCTGGAGTGCGATTCTTTCCAAGAACCTCGCCGACTTTGGGAACTCCTTCACCCGTTCGTTCGAGGCTCAGGCAGCTATGTTCCCGAATATGGCTGACGATACTATTCGCTCAATCATTGATCAGTACAGATCGCGGGCGTTGGGCTGGAAGCTCTCGGGCGCGGGCGGTGGAGGATATTTGATTTTGATATCACAGCAAGAGATTGCGAACACGATTCGCATCAAGATACGACGATGAACTTCGGGTAGGGAGATTGGCCTAGGCTGGCACGGTGTTGACCGTGCCAGTCCCGCTGCTCTGCAGAGAAGCGGGATTCGGTCACGGAATGGTCCATGACCGCCAACTCGAAACCCATCTGCTTGGGAGGAAGAAACAATGACAAAAAGCCAATGGAATCGCAGAGAGATGCTCAAGAGGAGCGGCCTTCTTGCGATAGGCGCTCCCTTTATTAAATCCACTTTTGAGCGAGTCGGTGAGGTGCGCCCGATAGCCATACAGGGTAATGAGCACGTCGTGAAGCCGGAGCGCCCGATTACCGCCGTTGTACTTGGAGCCGGGAATCGCGGCAACGTGTATGCCGGATACAGCGCGAAGTTCCCGGATGAGCTAAAGATCGTCGGCGTGGCTGAACCGATAGAGATCCGTCGCAAGAGATTCTCAGAGAAATATCAAATCCCCGAGAAGTATCAATGGATCACGTGGGAGCACGCGCTGCAGATAGCGAAGTTCGCCGACGCCTTGATCATCACGACGCCTGATGCTTTACATTACGGGCCGGCGATGGGAGGGCTTAAGCTGGGGTATGATCTGCTGCTCGAGAAACCGATTGCGCAGAGCTGGAAGGAGTGCAATGATATTCTGCAATTGACGGAAAAGGACAAGAGAATCGTTGCCATCTGTCACGTTCTCCGTTATTCGCCCTACTTCCGAAAGCTCAGGGAAGTGATGACCTCCGGCCAATTGGGTGAGATCGTGAGCATTCAGCATATCGAGCCTGTCGAGCATGTCCATATGTCACACTCCTTCGTGCGCGGCAACTGGAGAAACTCCAAAGAATCCAATCCGATGCTCCTTGCCAAGTCATGCCACGATCTGGATCTCTTTCGGTGGATGCTCGGCAAGCCTTGCGTGAGGGTCTCCTCATTTGGTTCGCTAACACATTTCAGGAAGGAAAACGCCCCGCCTGGGAGCACCCTTCGCTGCACGGACGGATGCGCAGTTGAATCGACCTGTCCTTTTTCAGCTCTGAAGATCTACTACCGAAACCGCACGTGGCTTCATCATTTCGACCTCCCCACAGACGGAGATAAGGGACCTACAATCCTGCAGCTGCTGAAGGATGGACCGTACGGACGCTGTGTTTATCACTGCGACAATGATGTCGTGGATCATCAAATCGTCAACATGGAGTTCGAGGACGAAATCACCGCTGCCTTCTCAATGGAAGCTCTGACTTCCTACGCGGGGCGCAGAACTCGCGTGATGGGAACAAAAGGCGATGCCGTTGGTGACGAGAACACTCTTACCGTCTTCGACTTTAGTTCAAGGCAACAGACAGTCTGGGATGCGAGCGCTGCGGTGCAGGTGCAGTCCGGTCACGGGGGCGGTGACTATGGTTTGGCGCACGATTTCATCCTGGCGGTCAGTCGACAAGACTCGTCACCGCTGACGTCAACCATCCAGGAATCCATGGAGAGTCATCTCATTGCATTCAAGGCAGAGGAAAGTCGGATGAGCGGCAAGACAGTGGATGTAAAGATGAACTAATGTCTGTTTATCGCAAGGAGGCTTCGGAAATGAAGACAAATCTCGGTGCTCTGGTCATTCTCGCACTTCTTTTGAGCGCGCCCTCTCATCTTCAGGGCCAGCAATTGCCACTCTACAAGGATTCCGGCGCGCCTGTGGAGAAAAGGGTGGGGGATCTTCTCGCTCGAATGACGCTCGAAGAAAAAATCGATATGCTCGGTGGAGTTGAGGGCTTTTACATCCGGCCGAACGAGCGTCTGGGCATTCCGAAAATCAAGATGGCCGACGGTCCTCTGGGAGTGCGGAATTACGGGAAGGCTACGGCGTTTCCCGCAGGTATCGCTTTCGCCGCGACTTGGAACAGGGATCTCACAAAACAAATGGGCGAAATGGTGGGCAAGGAGGCGCGCTCCAAAGGTGTGCACATCATGCTCTCGCCCGGCGTGAACATCTACCGTGCACCAATGTGCGGTCGCAACTTTGAGTATTATGGTGAAGATCCTTACCTGGCAAGCCGAATGGTCGTCGCCTATATCAAAGGAGTGCAGAGCCAAGGCGTTGTCGCAACGGTGAAGCATTACGCAGCGAACAATCAGGAATACGAGCGGCACAGGGTGAGCTCGGAAGTCGATGAGCGTACGCTCCGCGAAATCTACTTGCTAACGTTCCGGGCTGCCGTGGAAGAGGCACACGTCGGGGCCGTCATGAACTCGTACAATCTGGTCAACGGCATTCACTGCTCTCAGCACGGGCACCTTCTGAACGAGATCTTGAAAGGCGACTGGAAATTTGACGGATTGGTAATGTCTGACTGGAGCTCCACGTATGACGGCGTCGCAGCTGCCAACGGAGGCCTCGACCTCGAGATGCCCTCGGGGGAGTACATGAACCGTGACACGCTTCTCCCCGCGATCCAAGCGGGGAAAGTCGCTGTCTCGACGATCGATGACAAGGTTCGCCGAATGCTTCGGGTGATGTTCCGGTTCGGTTTCTTCGATCGCGAACAAGCGGATTTGTCCTTGCCGCTCTATAATCCGGATTCGAGACTCGTTGCGCTCGAGGCCGCTCGTGAAGGGATCGTGCTGCTCAAGAACAAGGGGAACATCTTGCCCCTCGACCGAAAGGAGATCTCGACCATCGCGGTCATCGGCCCTACTGCACATCCAGCCGTCACTGGTGGCGGCGGGAGCTCCCGTGTGCAGCCGTTCCGCTCTGTAAGCGCGTTGGAGGGGATCATTGCTGGAGCAGGAGATGCTGTTAAGGTTTTTTATAGTCCGGGAGTCGTCTCAGATTTTGCAGAGTCCTTCCGGACTTCCGAGTTTGTCACGCTTTCGGCCAGAGATCAAATCGTGAGAGGACTCAAGGGGGAATTTTTCTCCAACAGAGACCTTTCTGGCACGCCTGCTCTCTCACGGATTGACAGGCGGATCAACTTCATCTGGGGGGAATCCGCTCCGGCCGGTGAGCTTTCCGCAGATGACTTTTCTGTTCGGTGGACTGGAAAGGTGAGGATTGAGTCAGAAGGAGAATATGAGTTTATCGTCAAGGGGGACGACGGCTATAGGCTTTACGTGGATAACCGGCTTGTGATTGACAGCTGGCAGGATCAAGCGGCGACAGTGAAGACAGCAGCGCTGGCTCTCACGGCTGGCACGATGCCCGATATCAAGCTTGAATACTACGAGCATGGCGGCGACGCGGAGATTTCTCTCGGCTGGAGAAAACGAATCGGACCCAAGGATGCGGATGCAGTGAAGCTTGCTGCAAGAGCTGATGTCGCGATCGTGTGTGTGGGGTTCAACTCGGAGACGGAGGGTGAAGGGTTCGACCGGCCTTTTGAGATTTCTAAAGAGCAAGAAGAGCTCATCCGCGAAGTCGCAAGAGTCAACAAAAGAACGATCGTCGTCGTAACAGCAGGGGGAAACGTCTCGATGTCCGGATGGCTCGATGATGTCGCAGGTCTCATGCACGCGTGGTATCCGGGTCAGGAAGGTGGGACCGCCATTTCGGAAATCCTTTTTGGTGATGTCAATCCTTCGGGCAAGTTGCCTGTGTCATTTGAGAAGCGATGGGAAGATAACGCGACCTATCATTCGTACTATGATGACGATAAGGACCTGAAGGTGACATACAGTGAGGGTGTCTTCCTCGGATACCGGCATTTCGACAAGGAGAATATCGAGCCGATGTTCCCCTTTGGCTTTGGTCTGTCGTATACGACATTTTCCTATGAGAATCTGAAAACTACGCCGCAAAACCTAAGACGTGGTGGGAAGATCTCCGTTTCCCTTGATGTGACGAACATAGGGAAGCATGCTGGCGCGGAAGTTGTCCAAGTTTATGTCCGAGACATCGAATCAAGCGTTCCGAGGCCGGTCAAGGAGTTGAAAGGGTTTGAGAAAATCGAGCTCAAGCCGGGTGAAACGAAACCTGTGAGGATCGAGCTCGATGAATCCGCGCTTTCGTTCTATGATCCGTCGAAGAAGGCGTGGGTGGCGGAGCCGGGGGCGTTTGAGGTACTCGTTGGTAGTTCCTCACGAGATATTCGATTGAAGGAGCGCTTTGAGCTCTTGAAGTGATCGCTGAATCCTGCGCCTCACACTCGACTACTCATCTACTCACATACTTATATACTTATCTACTCATATACTTACTATTTCTCTGAGGAGGCACTAGCATGGTTTCTCGACGCGGTTTCCTGAAGGTCGGCGGTCTCTCGATCTCGGCATTGGGCTTCGTCAACAGTCTGTTCTCAAACACTCTGCAGTCCCAGCAGTCAAAGCTCAGCAACATGGTGGCTGGAGTCAAACCCCCGGGACCGGAAGACTATGAGAGTCGACTGGAAAAAGCGACGAAACTCATGGCTGAGCAGAATCTTGACGGCCTTTTCATCTCTGGAGGCTCTGACCTGGCGTATTTCACCAACGTCAACTGGTTTATCAGTGAGCGTACGTTCGGGACGATTCTCAATAAGAAGGGGAAGCCCATTTGGGTGTGGCCGGCGTTTGAAGCCGAGAGCGCGCGTGAACTCATACCGAAGGATCAGGAACTGCGAACGTGGGAGGAACACGAAAGTCCCTTCAAGCTCATCGCGGGCGTGATGAAAGACCTTGGTATTTCTCAAGGGACGCTGGGAATCGGGCCGAGCACACGAAGCTTCATTGTCTACGGCTTGCGCAAGGATGCGCCGGGCCTCGAGCTTGTGAACGGCGCGGTCGTCAGCGAGGGATGCCGTGCCGTGAAATCGGAGAAGGAGATTGCCTACATGGATCTCGCAAACAAGATCACGAAGCTTGCCTACAAGGAGGGATTCACACAGCTGCGCGAAGGGATGAGCCCACGGGATCTTTCCTCCGCCATCAGCGCTGCGCATCAGCAAATGGGTGTGAGTGGAGGCGGCGGTCCTCAGTTTGGACCGAGCTCGGCGTTCCCGCACGGGTCTCGGGTCCCGCGCACGTTGAAGCAAGGTGATACAGTATTGGTGGATGGAGGGTGCAGCGTCGAAGGGTATCGATCCGATGTGACGAGAACGATCGTGTTCGGCAAGCCGTCCGAGAAACAAAGAGCGGTGTGGGACGTCGTGAAGAAAGCGCAGAGCGAAGCGTTAAGAGCCGTGCGTCCCGGCGTCGCGTGTGAAGAGATCGACCGCGCTGCCCGCAAGGTCATCGAAGATGCGGGGTATGGACCTGGGTACAAGTACTTCACTCACAGGCTTGGACATGGCATCGGCCTTGACGGTCACGAGTATCCTTATCTCGTCAAAGGGAATCAGCTGAAGCTTCAGCCGGGCATGACCTTCAGCGACGAACCGGGAATATACATTTACGGAGAGTTCGGTGTCCGCCACGAAGACTGCTTTGTCGTGACTGAGGATGGAGGGCGGTTCCTGGGCGGAATGGAGGCACTATCTATCGACCGGCCGTTCGCTGAAGAATGAGGCGGCACATTGGCGTTTGCAGTGAAGAATGGCCAGGGACGAAGCGATCTTCCGCCTCAGATTGGAATGAGATACCACTTCGGCAGCGATCTATATCAAAAGTGCCGGTCCGGATCCTGAAAGGAATCTTGTTCATGAACAGAATCAAGATGAACTCTTCGACCATGCTCTCGATCTTCGTCTGCGCGGTAATGATCCTGGCTTCGACGGTGGGTGTTTTCGACTCGAAGGCCGCTGTTCAGACGAGTTCGGAGTCACGACCGAGGCAAGAACGCTCGCTGAGCCTGGAGAATCCCCACGTGAAGTTGTCCGTGCAGATCGAGAATGACAGACTACTTTCCGACAGGCTCGAGGTCCAGCCGCAGTGGGCCTCGCAGGTTGCCGGCGCGGAAGCGTCGATTGAGACGGATGCCGATTTCGCACTCGATGTGATGTTCACCGATTGGGATGCGCCGGGAAAAGCAAACAATGCCGATAATCTGATCCTGATGACCAAGGAGCGTTTCTCCCTCCTGAGTCACGATCAGCGGGAGCTTGCCGGCGGCGCCAAGGAACTCTCATTGACATTCAAAGGAATCGGACATTCGATTCGTCTCGTCCTGACCTATCGGCTCGAGCCTCACGCGTTCTATGTGAAACGGAATGTTGCGGTCGAGGATTCGAGCGGCAGAAATCACTTCCTCCGTTGGTTCTGGCCGCGCCGCGGCGAGGTCTCGGGAGTTGTTTCCGTCGTGAATGATGGCGGATTTGGCCAACCCGTTGCCGTGCTCACAAAGAACGGCGGTGCCTTTTTCGGATTGGAGTATCCCGCCTCTGAGAATCATTTGGACAATCCCACGAAAGGGAAGTATGAACTCCGTTGCGGTCAAGAATTCGGTGAGCAAATTGGAAAGTCCTGGCTGCAGAGCGATTGGGCGGTCATAGCCGTCACGCCAAATGCATATGTCAAGTCGTGGTTCTTTCAGTACGTAAACGATATCCGTGTAGCTCCGTTGAGACCATTCTCGCTTTACAATACCTGGTACGATCTCCGTTCCCCGGAATTTCCGAATTGGTCGGCTGAAAATGTGATGAGCGAAAAAACGGCGATGAAAATGGTCGATCTGCTCCGGCGGAACATGATCGAGAAGCATAACATCAAGCTCGATGCGTTCGTGCTGGATGACGGATGGGACATGTACCAGAGCGATTGGGTGCTTCGTAAAGAGCAATGGCCAAACGGACTCAGGCCGCTCGTGGATGAACTCAAGAAGACACACACGAGCCTCGGTATATGGTTCGGGCCGACGGGAGGGTATTCCTTCCGCTCGCAGCGTATCGGATGGATGAAGGAGCACGGCTACGAGGTTGTGGCGGACATGATGTGCGTTGCCGGAAAAAACTACAGCGCGTTACTGAAAAAGCGAGTCACAGACTTCGTCGAAAAGGATGGCATTGGGTATTACAAATGGGATGGGATTCAGTTCTCTTGCAGCGAGCCGGACCACGGACACCCGATCGATGTCTATTCACGCCGGGCGGTTCTCCAGTCGGTTGGTGAGATGTGCAAAGCTGTGCGAGAGAAGAATCCGGACATCTTCTTGAACATTACCTCCGGCACGTGGATGAGCCCGTGGTGGGTCAAATATGCCAACACAATATGGATGCAGGGTGCCGACTATGGTTTCGCAGACGTGCCATCCATCAGTATGAGGGATGGTTCGATTACCTACCGAGACTTTGTGCTGTACGAGGATTGGAAGCTGAAAGGGCTCTGGTTCCCCATCGCGAATCTCATGACCCATGGAACCATCAAGGGCAAGCACGAATCCATCGGGGCTGCGGTTGAGCCGCTGGATAAGTTCACGGATGACGTCCTTATTTATTTCGCTCGGGGTGTGGCGATGTACGAGCTGTACATCTCGCCGGATATCCTGTCTGAAGGGGAATGGAATTCGATTTCGTGCGCCATGGCCTGGGCAAGAGATCGGTTTCCCATCTTGATGAATACCGAGCTCGTTGGTGGAAACCCGATGAAGGGAGAAACCTACGGCTACACGCATTTCAAAGGGAACCGAGGCATCATTGCCGCGCGCAACCCCGTTATCGAAGCGAGCAAGCTGAAAGTTCAACTCGACCCATCGCAGGGCCTGGACCCAAAGGCCTCTGGGCTTGTGCTCGAACGTGTCTATCCGACTCGATGGATCTCGCCAGAGCTCTGCACGGCAGGGGATGTTGTTGCACTTCCGCTGGAGGGATTCGAGACCGCGGTCTTCGAGCTCTACCCTCTTTCTGAAGCAACGGAGCCTCTGGTCGCCGGAGTGGCATTCGACGTGCTCTCGAAGAGCGGTGGGAACTACAAGCTGCAGCTCCACAGCTCCTCAGCCGATGTGGCAATACTGAATCCATCTGTGTTGGCTTCGTCGGGAGAAACGATGAAGAGAACAAAAGAGCTTGTTGCTGAGCTTCGCAAAAACCCAACGCCGGCCTTCGTCGCAGGCTATTCGATCAAGTCTGGTGTTGCTGATCGGTCGATGGTGGAAGTGACGCTTTCGGTTGGAGAAACGTCAAGAGATGGAATGTTGGCAGTCTTGCTGACGCAGGATGATTCGATCGCGGGGAAGATTCTGCTCAAGGTGACAGCGAGCCTCGATGGAAAAGAAGCCGCCGTGAAGACAGAGCGTCAAGAGGGAAAGTCGCAATGGTATGAGATCGACGTTGGCGCCGGCAAGCACATCATCACGCTGAAGATGAAAACGACGAAGGATGAAGTGGCGTGGAGAGGCAAGGCGACAGCCTGGTACGTTGCACGGCAGAAGCAGAACTCCGGTGAGCTTTTGCTGACTCTCAATCAAGCCCTGACGGATCGAATCCTGCCGCCCCTCGCATGGCCTGCGGGTGAGATCCGAAGGAACGTGAAGATTGGTCAAGCGGATGTTAGTGCCGGACAATCACACTAGCGAGGAATGCTGATGGACGAGGAACGGGAGGACAGACGCAGCGCACTCTTAAGACTTTCGCACGAACTCGGGCGTGAGGATCGGGGATGGGCGATTTTGGGGGAAGGGAACACCTCGTGTCGCATCGATGCCAATCGGTTTTTGATCAAAGCCAGCGGAAGCAGTCTCGGTACGTTGCGAGGCGAAGACCTGGTGGAATGCCATGCAAACGTGCTCCTGTCGCTGCTGGACAAGCGTTCGGCGGCGGATGAGCAAATTGAGAATACACTGCTGGCGAGCAGGGTTGATGCGAAGAGTAAGAAACCATCTGTCGAGGCGTTGTTTCACGCTTATCTCTTGAGCCTGCCGGATGTCGGGTTTGTCGGCCATACGCACGCGACCACGGTCAATCAGATCTTGTGCTCTCCTCGAGCAAAGCAGTTCGCTGAACGGCGTCTTTTCCCTGATGAAATCGTCTGCTGTGGAGGCAAGTCGGTCTTGGTACCCTACACGGATCCCGGTCTCAGGCTCGCACAGGCGATCAGGAAAGCCGCAAGGACATTTATGAAGAAGAACAGATATGTCCCGCGCGTCATCCTCTTGAAAAACCACGGCATCATCGCGATCGGCCGTACGCCCGAGGCGGTGTTGGCCGCGACGCTCATGGCGGAGAAAGCAGCACGGGTATGGGTCGGTGCCACCTCGTTGGGTGGGCCGACGTTTCTGCGTGAAGAAGATGTCAAGCGGATTTCAGGGAGGTCCGATGAGTTGATGCGGCAACGATTGATGAACCTCTGAACATAACGGGAATATTCACGATGAATCAGAAAAAGTCTTATCAACACGTCAAATACTTGTGGGATGATTCGGTGGCCGCGAAGCTCGACCCCGTCGGTAAGCTCGTGTATCGGTCCAACCTTCTCGGGTCGGATCAACGAATCACGAACACGGGGGGAGGGAACACCTCCTCGAAGATCGAAGAAAACGACCCCCTGACCGGTGAGCAGGTTGAGATTCTCTGGGTCAAAGGCTCGGGCGGAGATCTTCGGACATCGTCAAAAGAGAATTTCTCTTCGCTCTACCAGCAGAAGCTCCTCGCCCTGCAACCGATGTATCTGAAGGTAGACAAACGCGGTCCAAAGACTGAGATTGAAGACGCGATGGTCGGCATGTATCCACACTGCACGTTCAATCTTAATCCTCGTGCGCCGTCGATTGATACGCCTTTGCACTCCTTTATCGCATTCAAGCATGTTGATCACATGCACCCCAACGCTGTGATTGCCATCGCGGCAGCGAAGAACTCAAAGACATTGACAAAAGAGATTTTCGGGGATGATCTCATTTGGACTCCGTGGCAGCGGCCGGGCTTTGACCTCGGTTTGAAGCTGCAGGAAATCTGTAGGCAGCATCCGAATGCCAAGGGCGCCATTCTCAGCCAGCATGGAGTGATCAATTGGGCTCATGATGACCGCGAGTGCTACGAGGTGACGCTCGGGCTGATCGAGCAAGCAGCTCAGTACATCGCAAAGCACGATCAGGGCGAGAGGACGTTTGGCGGTCAGAAATACCGTCCCCTTGATCCTGCAAAGCGCCGCGAAATATTCATCGCCGTGTTGCCGTGGCTCCGCGGGCAATTAAGTCGTCAGCGGCGGTTCATCGCGACGGTACAGGACGATGAGGCCATACTCCGGTTCGTGAACAGCGTCGATGCGGCGCGTCTGGCTGAGTGCGGTACTTCTTGCCCCGATCATTTTTTGCGTACCAAAATCAAGCCATTGTTCGTGGACTGGAACCCGCAGGGTGAAACAGTCGATCTTCTCAAGAAAAAGCTCTTTGAGGGATTGGAGAATTACCGCAAGGATTACGCAGACTACTACACTCGCTGCAAACATCCAGATTCCCCACAGATGCGTGATCCGAATCCAACCGTGATCCTGATCCCGGGCCTTGGGATGATTGCCTGGGGAAAGGACAAGAGTGAATCGCGCGTCACTGCCGAATTCTACAATTGTGCCGTCGAGGTGATGCAGGGTGCGGAGGCAATCGATGAGTACATCCCCTTGCCGCAGCAGGAAGCATTCGATATCGAATACTGGCTGCTGGAAGAGGCAAAACTCCGTCGAATGCCCGCTGAAAAAGAGCTTGCGCGTCAAGTGGTTGCCGTGATTGGCGCTGGAAGCGGCATCGGCAAAGAGATTGTCCATCGCGTCGTCAGAGAGGGAGCACATGTTGTGTGTGCGGACCTGAACGGAGAATCAGCAAAGGCGACGGCGAAAGAAATCACCGACAAGCATGGCGTCGGTATCGGAGTCGCAGGGACAGGGATTTCCAATTGCGGCCCTTCGATCGGGCTCGCAACGGACACGACGGACCGATCTCGTATCCGCGCAATGCTTGATGACATCATTTTGGCCTATGGAGGCATCGACAGCGTCGTGGTGACGGCTGGTGTGTTCGTCCCTCCGGACACGACAGGACACATACCTGATGACAAATGGGCGCACACCTTTGCTGTTAACGTGACCGGCGCTTACCTCGTCGCGGATGAGACAGGCAAGGTGTGGAAAGAACAGGGACTGAGAGGGAATCTTGTCGTCACGACGAGTGTGAACGCAGTAGTGGTGAAAAAGGGGAGTCTCGCATATGACACGAGCAAGGCTGCCGCGAATCATTTGGTTAGAGAGTTGGCTGTAGAACTTGCACCGCTGGTGCGCGTGAATGCCGTCGCACCTGCAACGGTTATTGAAGGGAGTTCGATGTTCCCCCGCGATCGTGTCATCGCTTCGTTGGCAAAGTACAAGATACCGTATTCCCCGGACGAATCCGACGACGCGCTGCGCACCAAGCTTGCACAATTCTACGCAGATCGCACGCTGATCAAGCAGCCGATCACGCCCGGGGATCAGGCGGAAGCAGTGTTTCTACTCTTGAGCAATCGGCTGAGCAAGACCACAGGGCAGGTCCTCACGGTCGATGGCGGTCTCCACGAGGCATTCCTACGATGACAGAAGATATGCCGGCGGGCCCCTTGTGAATCGTGTTTCTTCGCGATATCTTTCGCATCGACTGTAATCGAGCAGTTGCTTTTCTTAACCGACAGAGGAGATGATGATGAGGAAAGTACTCTCACTTATTCTCGCGATTGCCCTCGCCTCCGTCAGCGCGCCTCACCTGGCAGGTCAAGGCAGACTGAAAATCGCCGTCATCCCAAAAGGGACGACGCACATATTCTGGAAATCTGTCGAGGCCGGGGCCCGAGCTGCAGGCAAGGAATTGGGCGTCGAGATCATCTGGAAAGGACCGCTCAAGGAGAACGACAGAGCGCAGCAGATTTCGATCGTGGAACAGTTCGTTACGGAAGGCGTGTCCGGGATTGTCCTGGGACCATTGGATCATACGGCACTCCAACGCCCCGTAGCTGCAGCATTGCAGAAGAAGATCCCCGTCGTGATCTTCGACAGCGCGTTGAAGGGTGAGCCGGGGAAGGATTTTGTGAGTTACGTTGCAACGAACAACAAGAAGGGAGGCTCTCTTGGGGGCGAGCATCTCAGCAAGCTTATGGGAGGTCAAGGGAAGATCGTCCTGCTCCGGTATCAGGTCGGCTCAGCGAGCACCACGGAACGTGAGGAGGGATTTCTCGAAGCCGTCGGTAAGAGCAGGGATCTGAAAGTGATCGTGGATAATCGCTACGCAGGTGCCACGGCAGGTGAGGCAAAGACTGCGGGCATGAACATCGTCGATAAGTTGACAGAAGCCAACGGGATTTTCTGTCCGAACGAGTCTTCCACATTCGGCATGCTCCTGGCGCTCAGGCAAAACAATCTCGCCGGCAAGGTGAAATTTGTCGGGTTCGACACCTCACCGCCCCTCATCGAAGCTCTGCAGAAAGGCGAGATCGATGCGCTGGTCGCGCAGGATCCGACTCGTATGGGATACGAAGGGGTCAAGATCCTCGTAGCGCACATTCAAGGCAAGGAAGTTCCCAAAATCGTCGATACAGGCGTTCGACTCATTACGCGTGATAATCTGAACTCTCCCGAGATCAAGAAGCTGCTGGGAATACAATAAAGGAGATCAACAATGAAATGGATAGGACTTGCAGCTATGGTAATCGCAATCATCACACAGGGTACATCTGCACAGCAGAAGTCGAGTGTCCCAACATTTGGTGACGATCTCGCATTCCTCAAGAAACACGTGGAAGTCATTGTTCTGTCGGATAAAACCGGAACGACTCAAGTTGCAGTCATCCCGGCGTATCAATGCCGCGTCATGACAAGCACTGCTTCAGGCTCGGAGGGTATCAGCTACGGGTGGGTGAATCGGGAGCTCATCTCTTCCGGAAAGAAGCAGCCGCACATTAATGTGTTCGGAGGTGAGGACCGGTTCTGGATTGGTCCTGAAGGCGGGCAGTACTCGATTTTCTTCAAGAAGGGCGACCCGTTTGATCTCGATCATTGGTTTACCCCCGCATCGATCGACACGGAACCGTTCGAGCTTGTCAGCAAAAGCGACGATCGCGTCGTGTGCAGCCGGAAAATCATGTTGACGAATTACTCGGGCACAACATTTGACGTCGAAGTGAGCCGTGAGATTCGTCTGCTGACCACGAAAGAGGCGCAAAAACACCTTGGCGTGACGCTAAAACCGAGCGTCAAGATGGTCGCCTTTGAATCTGTCAACTCAGTCAAGAACACAGGAACGAAAGCGTGGAAGAAGGAGAGCGGATTGCTCTCAATCTGGATCCTCGGAATGCTGAACGCGTCACCCACCACGACGGTGGTCATACCGTTCAAAGAAGGACCCGAATCCAAGCTCGGTCCGATCGTCAACGATGCCTACTTCGGCAAGGTACCTGCCGACCGCCTCGTGGTCAAGGACGGCGTGATCTATTTTGCCGCTGACGCGAACTATCGGAGCAAGATAGGTGTATCCCCGGGCCGCAGTAAGCCCGTCGTCGGAAGCTACGACGCCGTTCAACACGTTCTCACGCTGGTCCAGTTCACGCTGCCGAAAGGGGCGAGGGATTACGTGAACTCGATGTGGGAGATTCAGAAGAACCCGTACGGCGGCGATGTCGTCAACAGCTACAACGATGGACCTCCGAGGGCTGGTGCGCCGCAGCTCGGCAAGTTCTACGAACTGGAGACATCCTCGCCGGCGCAGGCGTTGATACCGAATCAGACAGGAACTCATGTCAATCGCACGATTCATCTCCAAGGTTCAGAAGCCGATCTGGATGCGATTGCTCGTGCCACGCTTGGCGTGAGTCTTAACGACGTCAAGAGCGGCTTGAAGAAGTAATCGCACATACTCCACGAAGCATATGAAAGGATGGCTCAAAACGCTGGGCCCGCTGGTGGGGCTTGTCTTCGTTTTTGCCCTGTTTGCGGCGCTGACGCCAAGCAAATTTGCTACAGCTGCTAACCTCCAGCTGATGATGCTCCAAACCGCCGTCGTCGGCACTGCGGCGCTGGGAATGACCTTGGTCATCATCAGCGGTGGCATTGATCTTTCCGTTGGATCGGTCATCGCTCTCACCACGGTGATCATCGCTTTGTTGCTGAATAGCGGTGCGCCGCCGCTCGTTGCCGCGTTGGGTGGTGTGGTCGTCGGCATGATCTGCGGATCGCTGATCGGCTCCCTCATCACACGTGTGCGACTGGCACCGTTCATCGTTACTCTCGGTATGTGGGGCGCGTTGCGGGGCACAGCGAAGGGCCTAGCGAATGAGCAGATGATCATCGCGCCCAACACGTGGCTCAACAAGCTCCTCAACACCCCTGCGGATGATCAGAAATGGATGCTTCTACCGCCTGGAGTGTGGCTGATGCTTGTACTCGCAGTGGTTGTTGCGATCATGCTGCGATATACGAGGCGAGGTCGCCATATCTTTGCGGTTGGCTCGAACGAGCTAGCGTCTCGAATCTGCGGCGTCCCCGTCGAACGAACGAAGCTCATCGTGTATATGCTCGGTTCTGGCTTCGCTGCGCTCGCGGGCGTCCTGCAATTCTCGTATCTGACCGTCGGTGATCCGACGACTGCCACTGGAATGGAGCTCGATATCATTGCGGCGGTCGTGATCGGCGGAGGGAGTCTCGCCGGCGGTGAAGGTACCGTATTGGGAAGCCTGGTTGGTGCGCTCATTATGACGGTCGTTGGCAACGGCTGCACGAAGATGGAGCTCCCCAACTGGGTGCAAGAGATCGTTGCCGGGGCAATCATCGTGATCGCTGTTTCATTGGACCGGTTGCGACACCGCAGGAGGACCTAGCGCTGCTTCCAAAGAGTGATGAAGTGAAGTCATGTCCTCAAATCTTCTGAATCCCGCATTGCTGCCGGTTCTGTGTTGCATGCTCGTTATTGGTGCGAATCATCCCGTCGCCGACAATACCACCAAAAACATATCTATCATTCCTCAACCGCAGAGCCTGAAGAGGGGTGACGGCACGGTCCGGGTTGTTGATGCCGAGTATCTAGCGAAATAGACCGTATACGAGAAGGAAAGACGCTCTTGGTTCTCGAAGTATGCATTGACTCCGTAGAGTCTGCTGTTGCTTCTCAGGAAGGAGGAGCATCGCGGGTGGAGTTGTGTGCGAACTTGAATGAAGGGGGAACCACGCCCAGCGCGGGGTCGATCGAGTTGGCTCGCAAGAAAATATCGATTGGCCTGCACGTCATGATTCGACCGCGTCCGGGTGACTTCTGTTATTCCGATCTTGAGTTTGAGGTCATGAGGAGGGATATTCAAGTCGCCAAGGATCTTCGCGCGGATGGCGTCGTGCTCGGCATACTCAATCGTGATGGGACCGTGGATGTCGCTCGAATGAAGGAGCTGGTCCATCTTGCCCGCCCGATGGACGTGACGTTCCATCGAGCATTTGACGAGAGCGCTGATCCCTTGGCGGCGTTGGAGCAAATCATCGGTCTCGGAATCGACCGAATCTTGACATCCGGTGGAAAGCGCTCAGCATTTGACGGAATCGCAAGGATCAGGGATCTCGTGAACAAATCGAGCGGGCGAATCACCATCATGGCGGGTTCAGGGGTCACCATCCGAAATGTGAAGGCCATTATCTCTGAAACCCGAGTCAAAGACATTCACGTTCGAAGCGCCGTCTGCACGAGTCGACACGTCGTGCATGAAGCAGGTAGTCTATTTGAAGTACCGCTTCTTGCTGTTGATCCTGCCGCGGTCAGGAACTTCCTCGAGTTCATCACGTCGTCTGGTTAGATGAAGAAGGCACGCTTGATCCTCCTCATTACACCCGCTCCGTTTGATGAGACAGGGCAGGGGATTGTTCCGAGGAGTGAGAATTGCTCATGCGGCGTGGCTCCCTTTCGGCAGTCACGGGGAACCTCAGAGTGGCGTACGATAGACGCTGGAGGCTGCGCGTCGGCGAACGGCAGCAAGTGCTGAAATACGTCTTGACTTTTTCGCAGGTGAGTCGTATGCTTGCCCTCGGTATGTCAGCGATACCATCGCCACAGATTCGCGGTTCCCGCCCTGGGCAAGTTTTCTCCGCTTCAGCTATCGCGACAACATCTCGCGCAGCGATGGCGAGGAGGCGCATTTCTTCTGGGAGTATATTGCGCGGGGCTTGAATGATCAATACTCCCTCGTCCTCTTCTCACACAATTCAACACACAACGATATGCAATCGATTGAGCTGGCATTCTCAGATTGGTTGATCATTGCACTGTATTTCGGTTTCGTGCTCGGCATCGGATTCTATCTGAAGCGGTACACGAAGAACGAAAACGACTTTTTCCTTGCAGGCAGGAAGAACAGTTCATGGGTCGCCGGCCTCGCGTTCCTCTCGGCGAACCTCGGCGTACTTGAACTGCTGGGCATGACGGGAAACACGTTCAA
>Ga0315284_10000080_pt1 | contig 130098 bp, 87 predicted proteins | sample YL17G09_16_MG_FD_203696 | JGI IMG/M metagenome (GOLD analysis project Ga0315284, IMG submission 203696) | Sediment microbial communities from Yellowstone Lake, YNP, Wyoming, USA - YL17G09_16 | ecosystem: Environmental > Aquatic > Freshwater > Lake > Sediment | place: USA: Wyoming | collected... | reverse complement strand
CATCCTGAAGCGAACCCTCGACACTTCCAGCTTGAGTTTTAAACATGAGATTGAACTGGCGAGGTTCGGTGAGTTTCTTTCCGCCGCATGTCGGGCATTGACCGGGTTTCTCCATCATGTCGAGACGGAAACGCGATTTGCAATCGAGGCAGTCTATCATCGGATCTGTGAATTCATCGACATGTCCGCTCGCGATCCAGACATCGGGATGCATGAGTATTGATGCGTCCATGCCGACAACATCATCGCGCATTCGAACAACACGTTTCCACCAGAGGTTCTTGACATTGTTTTTCAATTCAACACCGAGGGGACCGTAATCCCATGTGGCGGCGAAACCACCGTAGATTTCCGATGATTGGAATATTAGTCCACGACGTTTCGCAAGTGATACTATTTTGTCCAATTCCCGCACCTCGCGCGATATGTGTATTCAAGGGATGAATACTAACACACTGTGATGATGTGGTAAAGATTCATACGGGGATCGCGGACAGCTTGTCCGCAAAGTGAAGCAAAAGAAATATAATGCGGACAGGATGTCCGCGCTCCCAGAAATTTTCCAAAAATTTCATTTCACTACAATAAAGGTTAAATTAATTTTATCGATCCGAGATGGCATCCGATTTTTTACCGGAATTTTAAAATGCCTTTCCCATATTTTCATTTTTAATTTTTACAGATTTAATCCTGATAATCATAAAATATCTAAGCAAGCATAAAATATACCTATCATAAAGGCGCATTAATAGAGGGATTACCAAAAAGAGAGGCATATTATATAATAGCTTGTCCAATACATGAAATTTCAAGCCTCATACGTGATGGTATGAATGGTATAGGGATGATTTCAAAAGACTCTCCGGAGGCTCATTGCTCTATGTTCTAATTTACAAGCCATTTTCATAAAGTTTTAATCCTGAAATGCCGATAATAATTGGTGAAAAAAGCCATATCAGCTTGACAAGGCACATGGCGAGCATTATACTTGCGGCTTGTTTTGTTAATTACTCTTCCCATGCTGGATTTGCGATGTTATCAGTATATAGCCTAAAATATCCGGCACGGGAGATATCACTCCGATAAGGGAGGTGAATAAATGAACAAGGCAGAGCTTACAGAGCTCATCTCAAAAGAGGCTAAAATCACGAAAGCCGAGGCGAAGAGGGCGATCGATTCATTCGCCGACAATATCACGAAGACCCTGAAGAAAGGCAAAGAGGTTCGCCTGATCGGGTTCGGAACCTTCGGCGTGCGCAGACGCAAAGCGCGCAAGGGCGTGAATCCTCAGACCGGCAAGAGTATCCAGATTGCAGCCAAGAGAGTACCGTACTTCCGACCGGGAGCGGAGCTCAAGAACGCGGTCAAGTAATCCGCCTTCCGCCTTCGCAGAGCCTACGGCGGATAAAATCCGTCAACTCTTATCAGTCCCCTGAAGCTCGAAGAGCGAAGATGGAGTCTACGGCGGATAAAAAACGTAGCCCGGCAATTCATTTGCCGGGAAAAATCAAAAAACACTTGTTGTACAAAGGGTGTCCGAGAGGACACCCTTTTTGGTTTGATCAACATTTAACTTATTTTGTCATTTGACGAGCAATCTTTTCAACGGTCGTCACATACGCGAATCCGTAAGAGAGGGTCATCAAACTCGCGAGATGCATCTCCTCATTCATTGCACCATTGCCATCAGCTGGAAAGAAAACTCGATAATCGCGGAAATACGCGTCGCGGACAGTTGATTCGCAGCACATATTGGTCATTACACCAGTAATCACGATATCCTCCACCTTCATGCATCGAAGCACTGTTTCAAGGTCTGTGTTATAAAATGCGGAATAACGATGTTTGAATATCACTTTTTCGTTTTTGAGTGGACGTAATTCCCTGTAAATCTCGCTTTCCGGGCTCCCCTCGATACACATCCCACTCCACCACCATCCCATGATGCCGCAGTCGATTTTTTCCGGTGAATGAACATGTCGCGTGAAAACAACAGGACGTCCGGCTTTTCGAAATACCGTAATCAGCTTTTTAACATTCGGAATTATGGCTGGACCGCCGCATGTGAATGCAGGCGAGCTCTCATCAAGGAAATGGTTCTGCATATCGATTACCATAAGAACGCTCTTTCCTCGATTAATCTTCATCTTGTGCACATTATAAGGAGCGATTTTGTCAAGCCATTCTTTTGTTTTCAAATCGATATTCTTAGATGTTACATATGATTCAGCCATGGAATATTCCTTTCTTATCTATTAATTGGAATAGTTTCACATATTCATGATAGGATGAAACCATGAGCGATTCAATCGCTGATAATATAACAGAGAAACACCAGATGGGTAAAGGAGAGAGCCTAATCGGAGATCAAGAATGCGGTCAAGTAAAAACGCTCAGAAAGTGCTTAAAAACAATGCAGTAGAAAGGGTATCCCCACGGACACCCTTTTTGTAATCGAAGAGATAAATGTCGGAGTTGGGTACTTCTACAGATAATTATTAGGAGAATTTTCTTTTTATTGCTTGAACTTATTGATTATTTTAATGTTTTTTTCAGTTCGCTCAAAAAACTGCAGATTCCCGCAATTAGAACAAATCAAATTTAATCCCATTTCTCTACCGGGTAAATCACCTCTACCTTTAATAATAGTGTATTCCCCCTCACCGCAAACAATACATTTCCTGCCTATTTCAAAGGGGTAAAAATGCTCTTCCACTAATTCTATTATTTTATCAAGTTCGTTAATCAATTCTTTGACGTTTTGAAATCTCTCACTTGGTAAAAACCTTATAGTTTTAGGAAAGATCCTATCATAAACGTATTCCAAATTTCCTTTTGTTCTTTTTGAAATATCAGGGAATTTGCGAATGTCGTAACTTTGACTGTCATATTCCTCGCGGTCCATAACCAACCCACCAGAAAGCATGTAATAAAGCACTTTTCCTAACGAATATATGTCAGCTGTGAATTTGGGATCCTGTTGTATATTTCCTCTTAGTTCCGGTGCAATATAATTTCTTGTTCCAACTTCCTCTCCAGTTATTGACAACGACTCCAATTTATCATTAATCACATAGCAGATGCCAAAATCGGTTATTACCGGTGAAGAGTCATTTCTAAGAAGAATATTTTGTGGTTTTAAATCACGATGGATAATTAAGTTTTCATGTGCAATTTTTACACCTTCAGCTATTTCTCTAAAAATCTTTAGTCCTTTTAAAATATCCTTTTTAAAATATCCTTTTTCCGCTGGTTTAGATAAATCACCACCTTCAATATATTCCATTACAATACAGTAATCTTTATTTTGATCGTTGGGTTTGATTAATTCAAATATTCCTATAATTCTTTCATCCTTTAAATCTTTAGTTATTTTAAATTCTCGTCTAAAACGCTCACAAGCATTTACTCGATCACTGTCTAAAAATTTTAAAGCTACCTCTTTTCCTTCATCTATGCCATCAGCTACCCTTGCTTTAAATACAGAACCTTGCCCACCCTTTCCAAGTTTCTTTGTAGGGTCGTAATCATATTTATTTTTTTTCCCTATAATCCTTTCCATACTTAATTCCTTTCAAGGCTTTATAATCTTAAATCAAAAGTCATATTATTAAGGGTAAAATCCCAATCCTTATTTATGGATGCCATTGGTATCCCTTTTTTCGGCGAGTGATTCAGTTGGTAACAATTAATTTTTAAGATAGAATTTTTATCTAATGTTTCATTTTCTATCCATCAATTTCCTTGCCAGTTCCTTACCTTGCTTGTGATATAGCTGAATTGCTTCTCCACTTGTACTCATGGATTGTTTTTCATTTACCTTGTCAGCTGCTAAGCTTCGGGATACAAGATCTTTTTGAATAACGGAAAATGAGCCTTGTCTGACAGCGTCTCCAGAACGGTCATCCCAAAAAACATACCATTGGCTATCATTATAATTGTAAAGCAGGAATCCAAAATAAATCACACCATAACCAAAGTCGGGATCATTGGGAGAAAATTCGGAAATATAAAAAACTTCAGAAAGTGATGGTTCCGTATCCCATATATTATTACCAAGTGCAAGAATACAATAAGCATCATTCTCGAATAAACTCGGACCGCTGTAAGTTGCCAAGATGAAATATGGTCCAAAAGTCACTTCAGGGTTAGCTATATAACACTCGAATGAATCACCAGTCCAATAAGAATCGGCAGATAAAAGCCCATTATATGATGAAGGTCCAATCCATGGGCTTGCAGGGATGATTCCACCATATCCATCCGGTTCAAAAACCCAGAGATCCAAATCAACATTTGTGTCCCATACCAAACCTGCCCACCAAAATCCTGGAACAGTCTCTAAGAACGGTGTTCCCCAATAAGTGTAATGTATTACATCGTACCAGTGAGATGCGAAATTAAAGGCTAATCCAGAATAATAAGAAACATTATCATAACTAAAATCCAGGAGAGTCGGTAGGAAGATATTTAAACCCGCTATACCATCAACAATTATGTCTTGTCCTTGACTGAACTCCCTTGATCCGAAAGCCCAGTCAGCCGAGGTACCTGAGCTTGTCAATGTCCTGTTATAAACAACTACGGAAGATAGAGCGGATTTTACATTATTAATGGAATCTGACATTGAAGGATAATATGCCGATAAAACATCCATCAAATTATACAAATCAACATCTCGCCAGAATCTTATCGGTTCCCAGAAGTGGCTTTGTAATTCTGTGTTGGAAGTTAATCCTTGATTTGTAAGTAAGCCCGAAAGGTTGCTAATAGTATTAGCAAGGTTGTCAAGTTTATCGGTCTTTATCAGAGATTTTGTAACGGATTGCTCACCAGTCTCCGCATAGAAATCAATATATGAGTTGACAATAAGCTGTCCCAATTGCTCAGGTGACAAGGTGGGTGTTGCGATTAAAGAACTTGCTAATACAGAATAGTTGTTCCCCTCTCCTGGTTCTGTTCTTTGTGAAGCGCATATATAATCAGCTACATCTTTGAGCTGATACATGACTTCTACACTTGCCATATTGCATGCATCAAAGTCAAGTACATCAATATGAGTTCCAGAATTCCCAATCGCCATTTCAACCTCGCTAATATTCATAGCTTCACCATTAGCCTGGTCTATATCTTGAATAATAGCTGCAACATTTCTTCCCGGAGTCCAGCTTCCGCCATGATCCCATAAGACTAATGCATAGTGTTTTGCTGGAAATCTTTGTGCAGACCATTTAATGAAATTAGTCAAATTACTTGGGTCGGCAGAATTAAATGTATTAGCAGGATATAAAACAGCTTTTGTATCTGTAAGGTGACTTTGGATACCATCTTCAGGATACCTACCAATTTGCATCATTGGTACAATTGGAGTCCCATTATTGTCAGTTATCATTATTGATTCAAAACCACCTAAGTATGAAAATTGTTCATAAGCTATGTCAGCTAAAACTGTGAACTTCACTTTTTCTGATGAGCCAACCTCTTCTAATTCTTGTAAATCACCAATTGCAAATGATGCCAAATTATTATTTCCACCCATATAAACCATCACGGTCCATTCAGGTTTTTCTGGCTCCGGTGGCGGTGGATTAACAGGTCCGCCATTCCCTCCCCCTCCTCCGCATCCTGACAATACAATTGCAAATGTAATCAAGCAGATGATTAGATAGGTACCTCTCATTTCAATCCTCCAAAAAAGATGGCAATTTAGTGCTTATTAAGAAGCAAGCTTAGCAATCCTGTGTATTCTTCCCTGAAAAAGACAAGATTATTACCATCTTCAGATTAAGATAATTTAAGTGAGATGGATTATATGTTTGTCAAATCAAGAAGTCAAGACATCAAACTAAAAATCCTGGAAGAATACTAAAATTCGCTCTAAGAGCTCAATCGTAACTACGGTATTGCTCGGAACCAGGTAATAAAGCCCTCGAGGACGAGCGCGCTCCCAGGTTACAATTTGGAAAAAGCTTCTTTTATAAACTCGCAAGCCAATTCCAGATTCTCATAGGAATTAGCGTAACTTAATCGAATATATCCCTCGCCATATGGTCCGAACGCCGAACCTGGAAGAACGCTGACCCCATCGACGCCGGTTTTCTTTGCGATTTCGGGATACATTGCTGATGCGCCGGTCAATAAATACTCCGCTATATCCTTCGATGATTTCCCGAAACATTTCACGTTCGGGAATATATAAAACGCGCCCTGCGGTTTGTGACATGTGACCCCTTTAACAGACTGTGAGCGCTCCACTATCATGTCCCGACGACGTTTGAACTCCTTCACCATCTCCAGAACGGGGGTTTGATCCATCGTGAGCGCAAGTTTGCCCGCGGTCTGCGTGAAATTCGCCGCGCATGAATTGGAGTTGGTCATCAGAAGTTCTACTGCGCGCGCGAGCTCTTTCGTGCCGGCGACGAATCCGAGACGCCATCCGGTCATCGCGAATGTTTTCGAGTGACCATCCATAATCATCGATCGGTCATACATCCCCGGCTGCTGACAGATCGAGCGATGCGTATCATCATAGATAATCTGGCTGTATATCTCATCGGAGAAAACCATAATGTCGTATTTCAAACATAGTTCCGCGATTCCCTTCATGTCCTCATCCGTGAGAACTCCACCGGTCGGATTCTCGGGTGAATTGAGGATTATCATTTTTGTTTTGCCGGGATTTATCAGCGATTTGAGTTGATCGAGTTGGAACCTGAATCCGAGCTGCTCGAGAAGCGGGAGTGGTTTTGGAATTGCACCTAAAAACGGGATTACGCTTCCATAGGTCGGATAGCCGGGGTCGGGATAGATAACCTCATCGCCGGGTTCGATTGTCGCGAGGAGTGCGAGGAAAATCGCGGGTTTCGCGCCGGGTGTGATGATTACCTGTTCCCAGTCGTAGTGCACACCACGGGTTTTCGAAAGCCATTCCGCCGCGGTTTCGCGCATCTCGATTTTTCCACCAGACGGTGTATATCCATGATGGCCTGCATCGAGCGCTCTCTTCGCCTCATCAACGATCGGCTTGGGAGTCGGGCGGTCCGGCTGTCCGATATGGCATGAGATTATGTTCTTTTTCTCACGCTTTAGTAATTCGACTCGTTTCTGCACCTCGAACGCCCCCTCACCGCCGAGTTTGGATATTCTGTTCGCTATTCTTGTTGACATTTTTCCTTACCTCCGAAAATTCAAAAAAAGTCAAGCCCGTCGAAATATGACGTACTTCTAATGCCATTAAAAGAGTGTGAAATTCTATCGCAAGGAAGGTTGTTATTTCAAGCCAAATACGTGAGATAATCATTAATACATTTTCAAATTAGCAATCCGTCTTACTTTAGCAACCCCGTTATTTTACTGGAATGGCTTCGGCGTCCCGGGTTACTTTGGCAGGTGCAGTGAGTTATGGTTCATCTCGAGCCATGATGTTAAAAAGTGCACCGGGTGCGATTTAAATATTTTTTTTGATGAAAATGATGCAAAAAAAATAAATTTGGGATATAATTTATGGGTATAACTTTTACGGTAATTTGCTTTTTTCCGTGAAACTGAAAATTTTAGATTTAAATTACACATCCTTATAAACCTCATCAGGAGGTAGAGCATGAGAAGTAGAAACATGATATTTGTACTGATTGCGCTGGTTTTACTGGTATTATTCGGCTGTTCAAGCGGTTCGCGCGAACCGATACAGCTGTCAAATCCGGAAAACCAACCAGCCAGTGATGAGTCCGGACGTCAGTTCTGGGGCGCATGGACGGCAAACTTCGATCTCGAATCCAAAACCGTCGATGTTATTCCCGATCGTGAATTGAACGCGCACTTTAATGTGACGCCGTTTATTCCAAAACCGGGAATTGTAATTGTTTCATGGGATCCTGTATATGAAGTGATTACAGTCAAGGTTACTTTAAACAACAACACATCGCTTGATGGCTACGATGTGCGCTTGATTATCTACAGAGACACGGTCGGACACCAGCTCGAGAATGGCGATGATTGGACGCCATTGTTCGATATCCCCGGTGGAGATCCCATTAATCCATTCATGGCGTACGCGAAAACAGAAGTAAATCGAAAATTCGCGGCTCACACGAGTCACACTGAAACTCTTGAAATCTACCTGCCCGGATTTAATCCTAACGTTCGATTTGCTGTTGATGCGTCATATCCGCGTAATTGCCTCGAGCCATACACAATCGATAATTTTCAGCAGGGCGTATTATACGAGACCCTTGGTGCATCTACCAATGTCAGTGTCGATGTCTACGATTGGCAAAACGATATAACGGAAGTATTCCTGGTATGCGATCTGATACTCGGTCCAGAAAGCCTGCTGCTGACGCCATCCGGAGGAAATACTTTCAGCGGAGTTCTTTATAACAACATGGGCGCGCCATCAAATTACTATCTTGGATGGATAATGGCATTCTCCAGCGGAGCTCCAAATCTTCCGTTATGGGATTGGATAACAATCTATGTCAGCCCCGGTGGTGGAGATATTCATGTTCATGTTATTGATGGAATCGAAAAGCCCGGTAAGGATGGTTGGTATGACATAGGAGTTGAACCCGATAGTTATGTTTATGTCTGCGCGGATCACCCGGAAACGGAGAATGTTAACGGTACGAGAACGGCTATCAGCTTTAAGAACGATCTATCCGGCATGACGGTTATCAATCCCGGTACAGGGATGAACGATCCGGAGAGTTTAGGTATGCCTCAGTTCTGGAATAGAATCGATGTAACTGATAAGGGATATGTTGTTACTAATCCCGGAATACAGACCATGTTTACATGGGAGGTTATAGGCAATGTTGCCACAATCACATATGCAGGAAACGCATTAAGCTGCGGTGGCTACTGGGAGGGAAATCTCGGTTTCCCCGATGTCTGGAACCATAACGACAATGGAACATACAGTTCGCTTGCTCTCGGTTATACGGAAACTATAGATTGTGCCGAACCGCAATATTCCGGAACAATCAAACGTCCGGACGGTGCTGCAGCAGGTGAATTCGGTGGTATCTTCACCGGGCGATTCTATGAATGGCAATCTATTAAAGCCGCGCAGGGACTTGATGGAACCGAGGATTCAGTTTACTTCATCTCATCAGAGCAAATGGGATACCTGTCCATTTCGGGGAGTTGGGTTAATGCTCAGTTCGATACTGTTACCGTGAAAAGCGAAACCGGAAAGCTTGGAACAGGCGACGGTGAATTCTTTGGTGGACTCGATTGCGCTGTCGATTCCAAGAATAATATCCTCACTCTCGAAAACCATGGTGGTGGCGTTTATCGATTCCAGAAATTCGATTCAAACCTGGTTTGGCAGTGGAGTTCGATTTGGGATAAGAATAATTCACCAATGAGAATGGATTTCGACCGAGAGGATAATCAGCTTTACCTGCTTTGTAATGATGGAATTTACATTTGTAATGTGGACTAATTTTTAGTCGAAATGTGTATTTTTCTTTCCCCCTCAACATGAGGGGGATTTTTTATTTAAAGCCTAAAGTGGACAGAGCCATTCTGTTGTTTGGTTGACAAAAAACCCGGCAGGGTGATGCCGGGGTATTTTTTTTCTTATATTGGCAGATTGGAAATCTGCGGTACTGCAGGCATGGATGCCTGCGTTACACAAGACCCTGATCGATCATGGCATCGGCAACTTTGATGAATCCGGCGATATTGGCGCCGTTCATGTAGTTGCGCGGAGTGCCATATGCTTCAGCTGTTTCGTTGCACTGCTTGAAAATAGCTTTCATGATGCCCTGGAGTCTCTGGTCGACCTCCTCACGAGTCCATGAGAGTCTAAGCGAGTTCTGGCTCATTTCGAGTCCTGATGTTGCTACGCCGCCGGCGTTCGCCGCTTTCGCGGGCCCGTAGAGGACTTTGTTGTCGAGGTAAATCTTAATAGCTGCCGGTGTTGAAGGCATGTTCGCACCCTCGGCGACGAGGTTGCATCCGTTTTTCACAAGAATCTTCGCTTCCTTCTCATCGATTTCGTTCTGTGTCGCTGATGGGAACGCGCAGTCGTATTTGACCTGGGCTGACCATACGCTCTCACCGTTGACATATTTCGCCTTCGGGTACTGATTCACGTACTCGGAGATTCTGCCTCTCCTCACGTTTTTAAGGTCCATTACAAAGGCAAGCTTATCGGCATTAATACCGTCCTCGTCGATGATGTATCCATTTGAGTCGGACATGGAAATAGGCTTGGCACCGAAATGATTCAGTTTCTCGATGGTGAACTGTGAGACATTACCGGAACCGGACACGATGCAGCGTTTGCCTTTGAGGTCTCCGCTGTTGGCGTGGAGCATCTCCTGAGCGAAATAGACGCATCCGTATCCAGTCGCTTCGGGTCTGATAAGGCTTCCGCCCCACTTGATACCCTTGCCCGTGAAGACACCGGTAAACTCATTGCGCAGTTTCTTATACTGACCGAACAAGAATCCGATTTCGCGTGCACCCACACCGATATCGCCAGCTGGGACATCGGTGTCAGGTCCGATGTGTCTTGAGAGTTCATTCATGAAGCTCTGGCAGAATTTCATAACTTCGAAATCCGATTTTCCTTTGGGGTCGAAGTCGGAACCGCCTTTTCCGCCGCCCATCGGGAGCGTAGTCAGCGCGTTTTTGAAAACCTGCTCGAATCCGAGGAACTTGAGGATTCCAAGATTGACCGATGGATGGAATCGCAATCCACCCTTGTATGGTCCTATCGCGCTGTTGAACTCGATACGATATCCCTTGTTTACCTGCACTTCACCTTTGTCGTCAAGCCAGGGCACCCTGAAGAGGATAACTCTTTCCGGCTCGACAACCCTGTCGAGTATTTTCTGCTGTCGGTAAATCGGTTTTCTATCAAGTACGACAGCGACACACTCAACTACCTCGCGTACAGCCTGATGGAATGTATCCTCCCCGGGATTCTTCTCGATAACTTTTGCTATGAAATCTTTTACGAAATCCGCCATATGGATCTCCTTTCAATCGCGGTTATGATTGATGCCTAAGATAAATGAAAAAGCAAATATTTATCGCAAATGCCAATGCAGGCATGTAGATAAAACATCCTGCCAGTACAGGGCAGGAGGAGTTTTAAAGTTTTAAGAGTCGTGAATTTTATCACTAACCAAATTGAATGGCAACTGGTGGAAAGGAAATTAGGGTAATTGGTTAATCGGGGACAGCTACCATTAGTCTACTACGCTCAAGGTAGCCGTCCCCAATGGCAAAATGGGCAGTAATACTCGCCTTGAGCGTCCTGTTGCGACAACCTGTCTGCGAAAGCCATCACGCACCATGGATTCCAGCAATGAGAAAGTCCGAATGTGTGTCCGAGTTCATGACGAAAGATTTTTCTTAAGCGTGTATGATAAAGTTTTAAATATTTACCATCAGGATTTTGGATTAGGGTGCCATTCTCATCCCTCGGATACATCATATAGAGACTGATAATCGATTGATTTCCACCGAGATTGCCTATTCCGAAAACAAAATTCCAGTCTTTGACATATATATCCACCGATGTCACCCCGACTATTTTGAAAACATCCTTAGGGAGACCTTCGATGTTGCTTACAAATCGAATTAGATTTTCCGCGTTAACCTGATCGGGACGTCCCCACGCTTCTTTCGGGATCGGAACCGGATTAAGAACCACGACACGCAAATTCGAATCCGATGCGATGAAATCTTTTATATACTCAAGCGATTCCGAATCAACATCACCTAATGGAAGAATATAAAATGCCCTCCACTCATGCGCCGCGGGTTTATAAGCGCGCATTGTCCCATTAATAAATGGCAGTGGTATCTTTTGAGAAATTATCAGGAAAAGAATGAGAACAATAACGAAAATTACAACCAGCAATGTATGTAATCGATTCCTCTTTTTGGATTTATTAATTTCCATTACAGCTCCTTATTAATATTTTATCAAATTGCGTTGCGCATGTGGGAAATCACTGGGAGCGCTAAACTCCAGTTCAGCATTTTCACTGGCTCTCGATTTGTGCCGAACTGGAGTTCAGCGCTCCCAGTGAAAATCCGGTGAAAAAAAGACCGGAATGAATCCGGTCATTTTTGCAATTATCAACACGATGAATTTACATTTATCCGCTCTTTGTAATAACATACACTCCTGTCGATGTAAGTACGTGAAGCGCATCGTAATAATTATCCCAGTCGCAGGAGATAGGTGTTCCGGGAATCATGCTGCTGTCACCTATGCCGAGCACCGGCTCGAGTTTCGGGCTGAAAACCTTGATTCGCGGTTGTCCGTTTGAAAGAACATCGAGCACATAAACATAATCCTTCGAATCGACTGTAACATCCTTGGGATTATTTAATTTATCATCCGCATCGCCCTGACCGCCGGCACCATACTTGAAAGATGCCGATACCCCGATTTTCCATTTTTCAATTGTGTATTCCGGCGCCCTTTCAAGTATTATGAGATTTGTATCACTGGCTGTGTCTACAGCTTTGATAGCATCGAATCTAATCTTGCCAATTCCGCTTCCAGTTTGCGATTCCTGCCATACTGTCGCATTGTAATCAGTTGCGCTGTAGCCCCTTTCTCCCCAGTGGAAAATGGCGGTTGATGCAGAAGCTGCGTTATAACCGAAGAATCCAAGCGGTTTCTGATGTGTGTCCCATGTTTCCATGTCTGTGCAGTCGATGACATAAGGGGGAGTCGTGATTATATTGTATAAAGTTCCATCAGCCTGATAGAACGCGTAAGCGCCCAGGGCGCCAGTTCCTCAGCATCCGCTTGGAGGTCCGATTACAATTGTCCTCCCATCCGAGTGCGCATCTATTCTTTCTACTGATGCAAATTCCTCACGGTCAGCCGTATAAACATGCTCACCTGTACAGAAATCAACATCATATCGCCACACCTGTTTATCAGAGAAAAGAATAAGATTGTTGCCTTCATAATCGACACCTAAATCGTTAGGTGTCACCGCTCTCATCGCAATCCCATCGCACCCTTCGACATCCAGCTGCACCAGCTGATATGTCGCTAACTCATTCAGCAATGTCAATGTCATGGTTGTCGGATCTGATCGCCCCATAGCATCGGCTCCGTTGAGAGCTGGATTGGGATTCGATCTTATCGGGTATGAATCTTTTATCTTGATCAGGCAGGGTGTTTTCCCTTCTCGGGCTTTGTCTTTTGTATTGCTGATAGTCACCTCGTAAACGAGGGGAGCGGTTCTTCCGTTGCCTGAGATTGGAGTAGGGTTGGTCAGTACAACTTCATCGCTAATCATTGGGGCATCGACAATGATTGTTCCGACTTTGGATTCATAAGCCATCTGGTTCTTGGCTGTGCCTGTCTCAGCGGAGTGGTTAATATCCATAACCTCAATCCTCAATTTTGCGGATGAGCTGAGATTGGCGCGCTTGAGATTATTCTCAATAATCTCGACATGAACCTTGCTCGCGGCTTTTTTATTATGCTGAGGCAGCATATAAATTGGGTTGAAGCGGTCTATGAATGACGTTGTAGTGAATCCGAAAGTGCATCCTACAGCGAACGCAAAACTCATGCTTTCGCCTGATTCGATATTGAATTCATAATCCTTTATCGAAAAATCGGAACCCATCTTCATCACAAGATTACCGGTTGGATTCAGCACATCACCAAAACCGTTTGGATTGGAATCAGCGAAATTCCCCTCCGAGTAATCATCGAAATGAAGTATATACGGATGTCCTTCGGATCGAGTGGGTACGATATTATCGAATAATGCATCGAGGTAGGTTGTGTAACCATCTGGATTCTCAAGATAGCCGGTGGCGAAATCAAGACCTTTCAGGGGAAATTCAACGAGTTCCGGAAGGTCTGATAAAATGGTTCCCTCGATGTTGAAAACATGAAGGTCCGCCCGGTTGCGTCCGGTTATCGGTTTGGATGGATCCCCAACAGCGAATGGGTGTTTTATGCCGAGACCCATCACAAGATTATTATCCGAATTGATTCCGAGATTGAAAATCCTCACGCAATCCTTGCAGGGAACGGATGTCATGAAACCGGTTATATCCACCGATTCGAGCACATCTATCGAACCGGTATTGCGGATAGGATCGATTTCCCATGTCAAATCATCGGTATCGATATAAATCTGATATAGACCAAGGAACGCGGAGTTGGATTCCTGAGAATCCATCCCATTAGAATTTAAATCCCAAATCGATCCTTCCCCTGTAGCTGGGGTAATTGGATGCTCGCTGGAACATCCAATTCCAAACGACAGTATGAGGATCGATCCTATAATTAAGAAATATACACCGCGCATAGGATCCCTCTTATTCTCTGAAATAATGTAATTACTAATAATTAACGCTAAATCATAACAAAAAAAATTCTAAAAGTCACCTAATGTAGGCTTTTTCGACGGGATTTGTCAGTCGGTGAACATGTTCGAGTCGACAAGTAACTTCTTTCGAATATTTTGACATATCCCACATGGATGTATAATCATAATTGGTGTTTGAGTGTTAAATAACAGGGTGACTATCGAGTAACGGAGTTCTCTCCAGTGAATATACGAGAAGGATTTAATGTTTGATAAGGAATAATGAGCAGATGAAAGTATCTATAGAAAATAAGGTCGGAGAAAGTGATAAAGAAGAACTGGCAACCCAGTTCAATGTGCTTTTCTACACTGAACCGGACCTGCGTCGCACATGCCGTAAGGTCAAATTTGTTGGAGAAGAGTTAAAACAAACGATTATGGAGATGGCTAAAACAATGCTCGCCAAAGAGGGAGTTGGACTGGCTGCGCCTCAGGTAGGGATTAATAAACGCTTCTTCCTGTTTGTACCGAATCCCGATCGATATCACGATGCGGAAGAGATTGAGGTTTGCGTGGCGATAAATCCGCAGATTCTTGAGCGTGAAGGCGAATCGATAATATTTGAAGGGTGCCTTAGCTATCCGGATTATGTGGCAAAAGTCAACAGAGCGTTGAAGATAAAGGTCAGATACCAGGATATGGATATGAACAGAGTCGAGGAGGAATTTATCGGACTCGCAGCAAGAGTGTTCCAGCATGAACTCGACCATCTCGATGGAATCCTTTTTGTCGATCGAATGATACAGGATACTCTTAAACACGTCGATGAGCTGGCAGAAGACGAGGAAAAAGAAAAAACCGATAAAGTATAATCCGGCGGAGGTCGATCGCTTTGTTTTTATTAGTTCAAGGCATGGATATAGGGCAGACGATTAAAATCGCGGTGTTGACAGCTATACCAATTGTCGTCTTCGTGGGAGTATGGATTTACCTGAAGAACCAGATGGAGAACGAAAAACCACCTCTGTCGAAAAGCATGGAAGCGTTGGATGAAAAGATTCTGATAATCGCAAAAGATAAGATCGCACAACGTGAGCAGCAACCACAAACTGATGTTGAACATAAATTGGATAAAAATGAGATTGAGCGAAAAATCAAAGCCGAAAGGCGGGAGTACGATGAGTTCGAGTTAGTCGAGCCCCTGGAGGATTTGAGAAATTCGGATGAGAAGCAGGATTGATGTCATGAATTTCAGCTATTCACCTCATGTCGGACTGATTCTGACCTTTGCCATGAGGGAGGCATATTCCATTCATCCGTATTCAATCAGCGCGAGAGCGGAAATGCCAAAGCATATCCCATGGAGCCTGCTCATCCCCTATTTCATAATCGGATTACCCATTATTGCTCTACTTGGTTATTTAATCGGTGTTTCCATCAAAAGGTACATGCAGGCTAAAGAGAAAAAGCGAAAGGGCGCTGTCAAATTGTCCGAGCTATCGCCCGAAGAGCTTGAGCGTCTGTATGGTGGCAATTTCCCTGATGAATTTGCATCCATTGATAAAATGAGTCGTGAGGAATTAAAGCTCCTTGCAAAAAAGGAGCTTGAGAAGCAGGGCCGAAAACCCGGTGAGGTTGATTACAGGAAAGGTCCTCTTGATTGGGAAGATGTCGATGAGAATTTCCGTCCTCGTCCGAAAGTAATCCGAAGCGACATTTCAAAAATAGATATCGAAAAAACCTCGAGGGACGAGGAAGAAAAATTAAAAAAAGATGACAATGATGTGAATTTATCGACTCCCCCCGAAATCCCCGAATAATCAACTCCCTCATTGTGACCGTTGCAAAAGTAACAAATAATGTCATTCCGAAGCGAAGTTCGGAATTTGACATCGTTGGAATACGCATTATTACTGTAACTTGGATTGTCAAATTCCGAACTTCGCTGAGGAATCTCTCTTTTCGCAACAGTCACTCATTAGATTGTATAAGAAAAAGACGCTATTTTTGAGCGATTCTATTCATGATGGTCATAACATGTCAAGACATGGTTACACATGCTGTTGGCTCGAAAAAGCGCGGCATGATAGATGTACTATTCCTGAGCGATTTCATTCAACCGGGTCATCCTTTCTGGGAAGAGTTATCTAAATCGGGATTCAGCCTTCATTCGAGCTGCGATAAAAGCTTTCCCGTCATTCAGAAGAGTAATTCCATTGTGGTTATCGATGCCATTGTGGACACAATTCCGAATAAATGGCTATGTTGCCTGATTGAAAACGAACACGAACTTCTCGACATTCCGAGAGTTCTTCTTGTGATGCAAGGCGAAAGCTTACTTGATGAGAAAGTGAAGCTATTTCAATGCGATACAGTGCTTCAGATTGAACCCTGCGATCGCGAATCGATTAAGAGAAGCATTGATTCTTTGATTTCCTTCACCGAAATCAAACCGCGCAAGAAGCAGGATGACATTGGGTGGCAAAACCTTTCTCGCAGTCTACTGAGCGAAATCTATCAATATCGCAGCCGGGTCGACATATTTAATAAAATTTTCAGCCTTGCGCCATCAATCAAGGAATATGATTTCACCTTGCATTCTATCCTGAAACAAGTGAACCAGGTATTCAAAATCCCGCTTTCTTCATTATATATAAGACAGGATGATGTGATTTACACACTTGTGAATGAGCCGATATCGAAAAATTTTGTAAACAATCATATCAATGAGTTTTTAAGGGGGATAAGCGACACAGGTATTCCGGTAGATAATATTTTCGAGATAACATGGGGTCGAAACCTTATTATTGGTGATTTCAGCCAGGTTTATAATTACCCGACAATGCTTGTCTTTCCACTGGAATCGAAAGGGGATAATCTCGGTTATTGGGCGATTCCATCATCGGATGAAAAATGCGTGCTCGATGATGCATTCGTGGCTATGGTTTCCCAACAAATCACATTGTTAATAAAATATTCATGGCTTTATAAAAAACAGGGGCTGACCGTTCGCAGCAACCTTCACAGGCTTGGTGCGATTAACGAAGTATGCAAATTATTCGCGGATATCGATGGCCATGATTTCGGTCTTCAATTCCTTCTCATTCTTCTCGAGCATATATCAGCCGATAAAGGTCTTCTCATCCTGATGGATGATAGTGAAGCGATTACGGATTACCATTGCGTTGGTGTCAATAAGGAAGACGCAGAAAGTATTCTAAGAGATAAGGATACTCTTCCATATATAGAGACATATAGAGGCGATGATATAAAAACAGGGGTATTCAATTTTCCCTATACGGAAGAAGATGACAGGGATACTTCAATGCATTATTTCGGATTGCCTCTTGTGGGAGTTCAGGGCAATAATGGAGCGGTTTTCATTTTCTTTAAAAGCCCTCCTTCTGAGGAGGAGGATTTTCTTGCATTTTTCAAAACGATGGCGATACTCGCGGGAACGCATTTCGAAAGCATCGATCTATATCATCAATACCTGGAAAAAAGAATAATTGAAGAGCAGATAAATATTGCTCGTGAGATACAAAGGGGATTACTTCCCAAAAGCACACCGGAGCTCGAGCATTTCGAGGTTGCCGCGGAAAGCCGTCCTGCAACCCAGGTCGGAGGCGACTTCTATGATTTCATCACATTGCCATCATCAAGACAGGTTATATTAATAGGTGATGTCTCAGGCAAGGGGATTCCGGCAAGCCAGTTAATGGCAATGACCAAAAGTCTTTTGAAATTTCATCTCGAACACAGCGGGAATCTGCATGAGACCATGTGCGAAGTAAATAAGTATTTAACAGCTGAGACTCCGCATGAGAAGTTCGTTACGGTGCAGGCAATCCTTATTGATGAGCAGCGCAGGAAAATCGAGATGGTCAATGCGGGTCACGAATTCCTCCTCGTACGTAGATCTAATGACAGCTCATTCGAAGAGGTCAGGAGTGAGAGTCTTCCGCTCGGAGTAATATCAGATGCTAATTTCAATAAGCTGGATGTAAGTTATCAATCGGGCGATATTTTCCTGATGTTCACTGATGGTCTTCCGGAAGCCATGAGTCCGGAGAAGAAAATTTTCGGCATAGAGAGAATAAAAGATGTGTTAAAGGAGACCTGGCACCTGAGCGTGCAGGAAATACTGGACGCATTCTACAAGGCATTGGATATTCACGCCGCGAACAGCGCTCAGCATGATGACACAACGATTATCGTACTCAAGGCAAAATGATTATTATAAAAAAGGGGACTGACCCCTTTATTTAATTAGGAGATTGAAATGACTGAAAAAAGAAAGGACTACATAACTCTCCCAAAGGGAGAAGTGAGGGTATCGAATGAGATTGTAGCGCGGATAGCGCAGATTGCCGCGAAAGAAGTTGAAGGTGTCGCGGAGTTTTCATCCAATCCTATCCGATGGTTGAATTTTCTCGGTTTGACACCACCAAATCAGGGTGTGAAAGTCGAGGTCGGTACTCGCGAGGTCGCTGTCGACATTGATATCGCCGTGGAATATGGAAGCAGGATTCCCGATATAGTCAAGAACCTGCGAAAAAATGTCAGCCAGCGTATTACCGAAATGACCGGTCTTGATGTTGTCGAGCTGAATATTCGAGTGAATGATCTTCATTTCACCGAGGACAGCTTGACATTAACTGAGAGAGGAGAAATACCCGAACCGAGAGTGAGATAATCCTTTAAATATATGGATTAAAACACTTCAATGCCTGATTTTTCTTGCGCAGGCATTTTTTAATCTGGAATCGCGGATATCTTTTTTCGCGATTCTTGTCTGCTTTCATCCGCTATATTTACACTAATATCCAGGGCTTTTCAGTCGATAATACTAATAGTGTTCAATAATCAGTTGAGGTGGTTAAGATGCTGACAAGGTCAAGCAAGTATGCAAGCATTTTTCTTTCTGGCATTATATTTTTCGGTATTTTTTTGTTTATATCCGGTAACGCCAAAGCTGAAACGGATTTTATAACTTCCGGAAAACTTCTCGCGGGTAATATTTATCTCAAAGCAGGCAGTATTACTGATGCCCTTAGAGAATTTGAGACAGCGTATCAGAAAGATCCATCGAATCCCGATGCTCTTATCGGATTAGTGCGATGTTACGCTTATATCGGGGAGTTTGAAAAAGCCTCGAGCAAGCTTTCAGAACTGGAGAATAAAAGAAAAGGCGATATGCGAGTGAATCTCGTAAAAGCCGAGGTTCTATCACTCAAAGGGCATGTCGAGGAAGCATCGAACGAGTTCATCATGCTGATCGGGAAAGGGGTTTATCGTTTTGAAGCGCTCCAGGGACTAATCCACCTTTATGCCGAGAGTCCGGATACGTCGATGAAAAGAGTAATCGATGAAACGGTATCGCTTTATGAACCCGTCAACCAGATAACCCTGTACAGTCTTTTAGTTGAAAACCTTGAAGGTCGCGGGAATAAAAAGGAAGCGAAAGAATATCGCGACAAGCTGGATTTTTTGCGCAAAATGGAATTACAGGAAGGCGATGAAGCGGTTTATAGCGATGTTAATCCGCTTGATTGGGCAATCAGCAGGGCTGAGGATTTGCTCGATGAGGGATCCCTGACCGAGGCTATGTGCTTTCTTGAGGAAGCATCATTGCGATGGCCCGGTGAATATCATATCCAGAACCTTCTCAAATCGTGTTACCGTGAAAAAATCCAGGAGGTTCCCGTTACAAGGGACAATACAAGCGCTATTTCAGCTGTGGGCGCAAGCAACTTAATCTCGAAAGTCGGGCTGGATAACTCGCCTTATATGGCTTATGTTCCACTTGATCTACCGCTGAACGAAGAGGAAACAACTTACTTGAGCAGAGTATTCGAAATCACAAGCCAGACTCAGGAATATTATGTGAAGATGGTCAACAATGTAACGGCGTTAAAGGGGAGAATAGATACGGATATCGCGACATATGGCCCGGATCGGTGCGATGCGTTGCAGAGAGATCTCGATGAGCTGTATGTAATCATCGATGAAGCGACCAAGGTATCGAAGCAGGAGGAATCTGTTTTGAAACAAGTGTATATACCCAAGGGGCTTGAGGAGTTTAATTCAATAATCCTGAAAGCCGCGAGTATCAGAACACAGATGTTCGATAACGTTAAGCTGTTTGCCACACAACGTCAGATGAGTTATCTTGAGAAAGCAGTTGAGAACGCGAAGGAATTCGATGAGCTATTACACCAGCTTTCGCCGACGCTTATGAAAATCTGCGAGGGACGAACCGTGACAGCATCAGATAAGAAAGGGAAAGACAAAACCGCCACCGAACCGGTAAAACCTGTTTAAGAAATGAAAAAATGGGGACAGTCCCAAATTTTTATGACTTGCGGTATAGCCATACAGGTGTTAGAATCATTAAACGTTCAATATATGGCTTTTTAATTAGTGTGGGCGATTATCCTCATGATGAGAAACGGTTTTGTTTACGGAGTCATATCACACCAGGGAGATTATTCTCTTCACAAAGATCTTTTACGTAAGATAAGCCGTAAAGCAATTGGAGTGCTTGCGGCTGAGGATTTGAAAAAGGTCAATGCTTTGATAATACCGGGTGGTGAAAGCACCACCTTGATAAGGTTTTTTGACCGGATGAGTCTTTGGGATGATGTGCATGCGAGGATTAAAGATGGCATGCCTGTATTCGGGACATGCGCGGGACTTATACTCCTCGCCAAGGATATCAATAATAGCGGACATCATTCACTGAGCGCGATGGATGTTGATGTTATCCGCAATGCATACGGACGGCAGGTGGACAGTTTCGAAGCTCCGCTGAAATCGTCATTCTTCGGTGATAAACCGTTGAACGGCATTTTCATAAGAGCTCCAAGGATAGTCAGGATCGGTTCGGATGTCGAAGTGCTTGCGAACCTTGATAGTGAACCGGTGCTTGTGAGAACAGGTAATATACTCGGGGCGGCTTTTCATCCGGAACTGACGGATGATAAACGCGTGCATGAACTTTTCGTTGAAATGGCGGAAGGGAAGGCTAACATGTAGCCCGGCATCGCGTCAGAACCAAACTACTAAATGACGTGCAACACAAATCAGCGATGCCGGGAAGAAATAAAATGGAATATCAGATTTGTCGGTATTAGCATATTAAGTCTATGGCTGAAAAAGAAAAGGAAAGAAAGAAAGCAAACGCAAAGAAAGTAGTACGGAAACAAGCCGGTCTGGCGAAGCCGAAAATCGAGTCCGATGAAATGATCGAAGATTCGGTTAAGCTTTTTCTCAAGGAGATCGGACGAATCCCGCTTCTCACGCTCGAGGAGGAACAACATCTCACGAGGACAATAAAGCACGGAAAAGATCTACGTGAACTTAAAAATGCGAAGGAGGGATTAATCCGCGCAAACCTGAGGCTTGTTGTTTCAATCGCCAAGAAGTATATAAATCGAGGGGTTGATTTTCTCGATCTTCTTCAGGAAGGAACAATCGGGCTCATGAAAGCGGTGGACAAGTTCGATCCGGACCTTGGATGGAAATTCTCCACGTACGCATCATGGTGGATTCGCCAGAGATTATCAAGAATAGTCGCCGATCACGGCTCCCTGATTCGCAAACCGGTTTACATGGTGGACATAATCAATAAATACATACGAACTGTTCACGAGCTGGCCCGCCAGAAAGGAGTCGACCCGTCACTCGAAGAAATCGCTAAAGCACTGGATGTCTCGGTTGACAGGATCAAGGAGATAAAGGAGGTCGCGAAGAAGATTATATCGCTCGACACTCCGATTACTGAGGATGAGGAAAGTTCGAGCTTGCAGGAATTGATAAGCGACACCGAGATGTCATCACCCGTAGTCGATGCAATGATCAAGCTTCGGTATCAGGCTGTCCGCAAGGCGCTTGACATTCTGAACGAGCGCGAAAGACGAGTCCTTACGCTTTGTTATGGTCTCGACGACAATCCCGTTATGACGCTCGATGAAATCGGCAAAATCGAGGGCATCACGCGCGAGAGAGTACGTCAAATCCGCAACCGCGCGATTAATAAAATCAAACTATCCGACCACGCCGAAAGCATCAAAGATTTGATTTATATCGATTAGAAGGGGCAATGCCTGCATCGCCCTTGCTCTTATTCCCAATACCCATCTGGTAGAAGTTTCAAAAGGAAAATATCGCCTGCAAGAAAACAAGAAAAGGGGACAGCGCCCTTTTTATTGACAATTTACATGAGTTGATATAATTTTATCATGGCTGAGATGCGTCTTTCGCGTGGTAATTCCCTATTGGAGCGGGAAGGGGATAAGAATCAGTTAAAGCGGATATCCGAAAAGAGGGATAAAACGCAATAAAGGGCGCTGTCCCCTTTTTCTTGTTCAGAGCCAACCTCATATATAAAAGTGCTTTCAACACCTCCGGGAAACTTATCTCCCTGCACGAAACCGGTTTGATAGAGTTTGAAAGTGCCAGCGAAATTGGATTCATCGGTTGGGGTTGTCGCAATAACTTCAAATTTTCCTGTGTGAGTTGATAAATTATCGCTGAAAACTAAACTTGGATTTGTGCTACCCGAACCATTAAATGTCCAGATGAAATCGGAACCACCACCCCAGGTGCGAGTTCCGACTCTTGTTGTGTTGAGACCAACCCTAACGAAGTAATTAGTATCACCTCCAACCTCTTCGGAATCTAAGAACAGAGCAATCCCTTCGCTCCCCACTCGATTATCCTCTCTAAGCTCCTCATTGAATAAAAAACCGCATACTTCATCCACATCTACCGATCCGAAATCATTACAATATGGGGGTTGGGCAGTGGCTGAACTGCAAATCAGCATGATTGATGCAAACATGATGATTAGCAGCATAGTCCTTGGTGAAATCATGATTCTCATGATATCCCTCCAGAAAGCAAGAATTAAATTTAATTAATCTTAATTAATTATACTATTCCCAGTAGCCATTTGGCAAGATTTTCATGATATAACAGTCCCACCCATTGACATAATTTTGCGAATACCATTTTTCTGGACCGGGATCAAAATCCAAGGTTTGGTAGCCGCTATACCAGCCTGTCATATAAGAAATTCCGCTTGAATCAACATCAAATCCCCCCGGAACCAATTGTACATCTGACCACCATCTTGACCATATCAAATCCGCATTGAAATTAAACTTGGCTAAGCTATACAAGCCATCACCACGGACCCAGAAGTTATTCACGCTATCTAAAGAAATAGAAAGACCTTTATCATCACCCGTACTTCCCCACGTCAGCACCCACTTGAAATCCCCATCAGGTGCGAATTTGCTGACGAAGACATCGCTTTCCCAAACTGCGGTTCTTTCCTCGGTTTCGAGTGGATCGGGGTTGAAGTCAACGGTGTAATAGAAATTTCCGACTACATAAACATCGTCGAATTCATCCACTGCGCATTCGTTAGATTCATCCTGATATGTGCTTCCCCATGTATGTGCCCAGCGGAAATTACCGTTTGAATCGAACGAGCTTAAAAACGCATCCCACCAGACTGAACCGACAGGAGTGTGAATGTCGGTTCCGGAACCGGGGTCAAAATCTGCGGTTCCGCTGAATTGCCCCGAACAATAGACATTACCTACGCTATCACTCATAATCCCATTGCCCCTCTCCATGTAGCTTTTGTTTCCTCCCCACGTTCTTGCCCATTGGAAAACTCCCTCGGAATTGAATTTGCTTAGGAAAACATCATAACCGCCATTCGATGAGTGCATATCCGTCTGTGTTGGATCTGGATTGAAATCTGCGGTGCCTTCAAAATAACCTGTGACTGCGACATCATTATTCAAACCAACGTGAATTCTTAGCGGACTTTCAATGCCGCCTCCTCCCCATGCTCTTGTCCATATGTAGTTTCCACTTGAATCATATTTAGTCAGGAAACAATCGTATGCACCATTTGCGGTTTTAATGTCTTGGTTCCCGCTCGTTCCGAAATCCACCGTCCCACTGAATATTCCCGATACAAATAAGTTATCTGAGTTATCCGTATCAACAGCGTATCCATGATCCCAGCTTTCGGCACCCCATGTTTTTGCCCACAGGAAGTTGCCGTATTTGTCATATTTAACTAAAAAGGCATCTTCTAAACCGTTTGATGTTCGAATATCCTGTGCTTCGGGATCGGGATTGAAATCAACTGTGCTCATATAATTTCCCGTTACATAAATACTTCCGCTCCGATCCACAGCGACATCATCTGCATGATCATCCCCGACGCCGCCCCAGGTTCGAGCCCATCCGCTGTTGAGCGGGGTGATTTTGATTGTGACCTCATCATATAAAGCGAGTGAACCTGATTTTGATGTTGTCGCGATCAGGTATCCAAAGTAATTTCCCGATGCTGCGCCGGTGTTGTTCGTGAGAGTGTATCCCCATTTTTCGGGATCAATCTGACTAAATGAAACGAGCGTTGTTCCCGTGATTTGCGGACAATAGAGTTTAACTGAGTTGACATCGTTTGACCATGAATGAGCTGTGACTTCAAGTTCCGTTGATGAGCCGAGTTGGTCGAGGATAATCCCCTGCGTGAAGTTTGTCAGCTCGTATGGCTCATCGCAGTTGGTGGGGAAGGAGGCATCAATTGCAATGGTGAAATGCAAATTCCCGCCGGGCAAATAAATTTTGCAGTTCTCCGTATGTTGCGCTCCACCTGCGAATTTGCGATTCGTTTCCGATTTCGCATAGGCTTTGAATGGGTTGATCGGCAGTCCTCCGGGAAGATCATATAAAGATGTCCAATCGTCAGCGTTTGTAAGCTTGTGTCCGAGTGCATCGGTGTAAACAATGAGGCGGACATCGTAGCCGGAAATGGCGTAAGGGTTTGTGATTGCTATATCCAGGTTGATTATACTTGTGGATTTATCAAATCCCCTAACATAAATAGTCGGAGCTGGAATCCATTGTGTGATGTTGAAGTGAACACCTACCTCTCTATTGGGATGCGATGTTATGCTGAAATCACTCAACTCCCCAACCACATCCCATATTCCCCATAAAACATGGCTTTTATTAACATCAAGGCCATACGGTGCAGGTATATATGAGTCATTCATGAATTGAAAATCATCCGCATCCTTCGGGGAAACGGGCATGTTGGAAGATGTGCGCGAGCAGCTTAGAACGCAAAAAGAAATCAGTCCAACAACTATTATAGTAATTATTTGTTTTATCATTATTTGTCCCCTGACCACGGCATTGGTTTGATATTATTTGTTAATTATTATTATACTATTCCCAATATCCATTTGGCAGAAGTTTCATAAGGAAAATGTCGCCAGCGGCATCAGCGGTCAGATTATGAACGCCAGTGCCGGGGTCGAAATCAACAGTGCCTTGAAATGTGCCGGATAAAATAATATTGCCGGTGTTCGGATCGCATTCAACATCCAGCCCTTCATCGGACACCGTATCACCCCAGGTGCGAACCCATTCGTATTCGAGATTATTGGTGAATTTCGCGAGGTATATATCGAGAGAGCCATTTGAGGTTCTTTCATCTTTGTTGTAACCCGGATCGAAATCAACGGTCTCATTAAAACCGCCAGTGAAATAGACATTACCATTCAAATCAACCGCGATACCATTGCCAAAATCCGACAAGCCTGTGCCTCCGACTCGAATGCATTTTACGAAATTTCCGCTCGAATCGAATTTACTCACATAGATATCGTTTCCACCGTATGATGTCCGTATCGAGATCGAGGATGAGGGGTCGAAGTCAACTTCACCTATGAAATTTCCAACAACGAAGATGTTGTTGAAATTGTCAAGTGCTATGGAATTAACAGTTACTTCAGCGGAGAGGCTTTCGAATGAATCGCCCCAGCTTGCGACCTTGCGGCAGTTCCCATCGGAATCCCATTCCGCAAGAAAAGCATCCTGAGCGCCTTTGGCATATACATTAAGTGTTCCACTCGGAGGATTGAAATCGACATAAGTTCCGATGAATATTCCGACACCATAGATTGTTTCGAAAGTATCGGAGTATTCAAGATCTTTGAAATCGATTTGTCCCTGAGCGCTATTGAAATCCTTCGACCACATAGTGTTTCCCATGCTGTCGAGCTTTGCCATGATAGCATCAGGCACACCGTATACCGCGTAGCTTCCGGTTAAATAACTATTCTGGTTCTCATCTGATGTGATATCCGAACAATAGGATGTATATTGCAGACACTGATGGTCGACTCTAATCCGCTGGTTATCAGTGCTGTATCTGCCAGCCATTAAGCCGGTGTCGGTACGCGTTCCACAATAAGCGAAGCTGCCGGCTATCTGGATAAAATCATCGAATCGGTTGTAGTAAATATCGAAACCTTCATTGTATTGATCCTCGGAATCCAGATCGCGCATCCACACGAAATCGCCATTTTTATCGTATTTGTGTATATCCGGTTTGGCGCCGAGACACAAATAAGAGTTTCCGAGGTTATCAACTTCGATGCCATTTAAACGGTCATCGGGGAATTGAACAACCCATCCGGGTTCCGGCATTTTTGAAACAACGATTGTAACAACATCATAAAGATATAAAGGGGATGCGTTTGTTTTAGCTTTTATAATCCCCTGATACTCGCCAACAGGAGCAGCTTTATGATTGACTAAGCTTCCATGAAAATATTTATTGTCGTCAGTAGCCAACACCATTGTGGCAGTACCCAACACAGCCGGGCATTCAAGCAGGACACTAACAGTTGATAATTCGTTCCATCGCTTTATGCTTACCTCTACATCGGCTGTCGCACTTGGTTCATCATAAAGAGGGGCGTGTTGGAAATTGTAGATTGAGTATGGTTCCATGCAATTTGCCGGGTATGAGGCATCAATGGCGAATTTTACATTGATGTTTCCATTTGGTAAAAGAACCAATAGGTCTTCGGTATGACTTGTACCGCTGGCAAAAACTCGTTGTGGTTCACCTTTCGCGTATGCTTTGAACGGATTTATATCCATACCGCCCGGTATGTCATATAGGCTTGTCCAATCATCGGAATTCATCAGCATATGACCGATGCTGTCAGTGAAGAGTATCAAACGAAGGTCATAAGCATTTACGGGATGTGGGTTTCGAATTGTAACCTTCGCCTCGATTATATGTGTCGATGGATTATATGAGATAACTTCAACTCCCGGCGAAGGAAGATATGATGTCACGTTGAAATGAGCTGATAGCTCTCTATCGGGTTCTATTGTTGCCGTGAGATTGTCGATATCGAAGACAGCGGTGTACGCACCGAGTATCTGATGGTTCGATTCGCCTTGCATGGATTCAAAAATCGGGATATTTGCATCCGGTGAGGACGCTATAGGATTGCCCTTTGATGAACATCCGATTGCGAATACAGCCATGACAATCGTGCAGATAATCAGTATGAAATAGATGTTTTTCATATCCAGCCACCTTGCTTGGTTTTGATAATTACACATTGTAAGAAACCCTCTTGTGAATATTAGTTAAACCAATAAGCCATTACGGGAGAATTTTATCACTCACGGTATTGCATGTAAAGGAGGGACGTACAATTGTACGTCCCTACAGATGGTTATTCGATTTATTACTCCCACAATCCATCATCGGGTGTGAGTTTCATCAGGAACGGGTCATAATCAGGCCAATCCGCGATAATTTCATAAACACCTTCACCAGGATCGAAATCCAGGGTACCATTGGTGCGTCCCGCGACATATAGGAAATTATAAGTCTGGTCAAAAGCTATATCTGAAGCGTAATCGAAATATTGCGAACCCCATGTCTGAACCCACACGAAATCCAGATCACTCGTATATTTCGCGACGAAAATATCCGTCCAGTTGGGTTCGACCGTAGTTCTAATAGCTGTGCCCGGTCCCGGATCAAAATCCACAGTGGTATATTGAAATTCACCACAGATATATACATTGCCGTACTGGTCGAAAGTCATGCCACGCGGGTGCGCGGTTCCAACCCCACTCATCTGAACACCTTTGAGATAACTACCGTTCTCATCAAATTTGCTTATGTACATATCGCCATCGACCCCGGTGTGCGTATGTATATCCTGGTGCATGGAACTTGGATGGAAATCTACAGTGCCTGTATATATGCCCGCAACATAATTATATTCATGACCAAAAGAACCGATTACGTTGGTATATACTTCCGCAGTATCATTATTATATCCTCCCCATCGTGTTATCCATGTAGAATAACCGTCAGAATCCCATTTACTGATGTAACCATCAATAAAACCCAGAGGGGTGAAATACTGGGTTCCGCTATGTGGGTCCATATCAACCCTCGTTCCCCAGAAGTAACCGGAGCCGAGGATTGTGTCCAAGTCTGTAACCGCCACATCGGAGAATAACATACCGCCTTCATCATCCTGAAAATCGTTGATCCATTGAGTTTCAAGCCTGCTATTGAGTTTCCACATGACCGGATAGCTTATATCATCAGTGACAGTATATGAATTCCCTAAGGAGTCGCCTGCGATGTTACCTGGTTCAGACCAATCTTCAAAACAATCATAAACATATGATATGCTTCCCGAAGCTCCTGAGCTGCACTTAGCTACACTCATGCCGAAATAATCATTGGTTTCGCAATATACGAAATCGCCGGTGCTATAGATATAATCGTAAGCAGGATTAATTGAAAAATCGGTCAGAGCGTCAAATGGATTGGTAGAACTGAAATCGCGTGTCGACAATTCGGTTCCCTCTTTTGAATAGGTAATAATTTTATTTGGCAGTTTTAAACCGAAGTAAATATCCCCGTCATGAGTTTCAACTCCTCCGGTGCTATTATGATCAGGGAATGACATCGCCCAGCCATATATTTGTTTTTCAGTTACAAGGATAGTATCGATATTGTAAAGTGTGTATTTACTGATTTGCGATTTTATTATTGCCTGATATTCACCAACGGGTGCACCCATGGTATTGGGTATATCCCCATAAAAATACGCGAAATCATCCGTTTTAAGTTCCAATTCAACGCCATCCCCAAAGACCTCGTCACACCTGATCTTAGTGCCTGTTTGTGACGGGGTCCATCGGGAAATGGAAACATGCACCGCAGCGGTGGCACCTGCGTAATCGTATAGCGGCTTATCCTGAACCAAGTCACCAATCATATATGGCTCCTCGCAGTTCGATGGATATGACGCGTCCACCGCAAACTGGACATTGAAATTCCCCGCGAGATTGATAACAAGGTTTTCGGTGTATGAAACCGGTCCGGCAAAAATCCTGTTTGGCTGGGATTTGGCATACGCCCTGAACGGATTTATCGTGTTTCCTCCTGCGATGTCGTAAAGCTGAGTCCAGTTGTCAGGATTGATAATCGTTCGTCCGGCATCGGTAGTGAAAATGATGAGGCGAACATCGTAGCCACTGATTGCATATGGATTTCTCAGGGTGACATCGCAATCGATTATCCAAGTCGTCGGATTAAATGAGTTAATCTTTATCCCCGGAGTTGGAATTAACGATTTCACATTGTAATGTCTTAATAGTTCGCGATTTGGATTGACCGTGACAGTCATGTTTTCCGGATCGAATGTCATGTTCCATGCACCGAGTAGCTCATGTCCTTCGGATTCATTAAATGACGAGATGGGGACAGCATCTGTTTTGTCCGATGGCATTGTCGGAACAGGATTTGCGTTTTTAGATGAGCAACCTATCAGGGTGATGGCTAATAGCATCAGAAATACTGAAATTTTACTAATCATCGATTTCATGAACGGACCTCCAAAGGCTATTGAGTTCCTTTTATGTAAATACAAATTTTACGGATGAAATATAAAAAAAATGCTTTAATAGTATAGTTATTATATTCCAAATGTAAGACTAATGCAAGCAGGAGCGTACAATTGTACGTCTTGTCGGATCGAAGCAGGCAGGGCGTACAGTTGTACGCCCCTACGTTAATCGATTTAATACTCCCATGTACCGTTGTTCAGGAGGCGCATGAGGAATGGATCGAAGCCATCCGTGGAAGTCATTTCATAAACGCCTTCACCGGGATCGAAATCCATTGTCCCGTAATATCCACCAACAACATAAATGTAATTATAAGTTCGGTCGTAGGCTATGTCATTGGCATGCTCATAACTCGATGTGCCCCAGGTTTGCACCCATACGAATTCAAAATCATTTGTGTATTTCGCGATGAACATATCATCCTCACCAACCGGTGTTCTGTTTACAGTATTTCGTCCAGGATCAAAATCGACAGTGCCATATTCAAAGTAACCGCAAACGTAGATATTCTCATACATATCGAAAGCGATGCCGGTTGGTGTTGCTGATCCCGCACCGCTGATTCGAAAACTTCCCTGATAGCTGAATGTATCGCTGAATTTGCTGATGTACATATCGCCACTATACCCGACTGATGTGTGCTCATCAGCAATCATGAGATAAGGATTGAAATCAACAGTTCCACTATATGTGCCCGCAACCAAAACATCATGATTGTCATTCTGTCCAATTACATTAATGTATGTATACGCATTATCATCATTGTATCCTCCCCATCTGGTGGACCTTACTCTGCTTCCATCGGTATTCCATTCGCTAATAAAAGCATCGTGTGCCCCAGTTGGAGTATAGGTCAGGACACCACCGTCTGTTGGATCGAAATCAATGCTTGTACCCCAGAATTCGCCGGAACCATAGACTGTACCCGAGCTTGAAATTTCAAGGTCGGTGAATTCCATCCCGCCATCATCGTCGTTACCCCAGATGTTGTACCATTGACCAACTATGCTGCTGTTACATTTCCACATGATTGCGTGGTTTCCATGATTGTTATCCCAGATACCGGTAGTGTATGCATTTCCATTGATGTCGGCTTCAACCTGATGAGGTCCGACTGGCAGCGTGAAACAATGATAGCCACTGGTTGTTGAACCGGAATCCTTATTGCTCCTCGTCGCACTCATACCGGAGAAACCGGATGTTCCGCAATAATAGGCATATGCGGTCGCATAGACGTAGCTGTAATATTGATTAAGGCTGATGTCATGTATCTGTTCAAAGTCACCGACGCTGTTAAGGTCCTTCTGCCATCTTTCAGTTGGATCCTTTGTATAGCTTACGACTCGATTTGTCGAATTCAGTCCGATATATATATTCCCACTCAAATCAGTTTCGACACCCGGGCAATAATCATCGTTTGGGAAACCTTTCGCCCAACCGTATATCGGTTTTTCGGTGATATAGATAGTATCAAATGAATAAAGTGGAATGGGATTCTCAGTATGCGCTGAGATTAGAGCCGGATACTCGCCTGCTGGAGCATCCTGGAAATTCATTATATTCCCGTAGAAATATTCCATGTCAGTGGTATCCATTTCAAGAGGTTCATCCATAACCTCCGGACATTCAACAAAAACCCTCATCCATTTTTCGGTATTCCATCGATACGCGTACACAAAGGCCGGGCAGGTGTCGTAAAGACGATCATAAAGCGGTTCCTCCTGAATCATATTACCGATCATGTACGGTTCCTCGCAGTTGGATGGGTATGATGCATCAACCGCGAACTGGACATTGAAATTGCCGCCAAGATTGATAACAAGATTTTCGGTGTATGAGACGGGTCCGGCAAAAACTCTTAATGGCTGCTCTTTTGCGTATGCTTTAAACGGATTAATAGAGTCTCCACCTGAAATGTCATAAAGAGGAGTCCAGTTGTCATGATTGTTAAGCGTTCGTCCGGCATCGGTGGTGAAAATAATCAGGCGGACATCGTAACCGGTTATCGCGTATGGATTTCTTAGTGTGACATCGCAATCGATTGTCCAGGTTCCGGGATCGAATGAGTTGATTTTTATCCCCGGAGTCGGGATCATCGATTTCACATTCCAATGGACGAGCATCTCGCGATTCGGTTCGATCGTTGCAGTCATTTTTTCCGGATCGATGGTCATGTTCCAAGCTCCGAGGAGTTCATGACCTATGTAATCGGCTTCACTATCGATAGTTGGAATATCGATTTTCGATTGTGTATCAGGTATTGCAGGTGCTGTTATCGGTTTGGAATTATGAGAAGAGCATCCGATAATAACAGTCAGGAAGATAATAGTTAATACAGGCAAAGCTAATATGTATTTTCGCATGAGAATCACCCTCTGGTCTGTTAATAGTTAAATTAATAATATGTCCACTACGATTCAGATTTAACCATTTTCCAAAGCGTTATGCAAATAAAAAGTGGACAGGAGCTATGCCAGCTCCTGTCCCCAATGATTTATTGCACGTCCATGATATGGACACCTGTGCTTGAAAGCAGATACAGCTTGTTATCCGCGCGGTCGAAATCCATGCGCATCGGATTGCCGTTATCGCTCCATGGGCATGAATATTGCCAGACCATGTTTATATCGATTTTCTGGAATCGATAAGAGCCGCCACCATGATCCTCAAGAGTGATAATGTTGCCATTGGAATCAAGAGCGATATCGAGACCGCCTTTGAACTTGCCATCGCCGGTACCATAAGCGCCATATGTTCCTAACTCAAGGACTTCAGCATGGGATGTGAGCCAGTCGCCTGAGCGTGAGATATAGCCGACATTAGTTCCGGAGATGAAGAATATCGCATCAGGAGTGCCTTCGACACCATCAATGCCGGCAATCATTGTGTAATCATAATTCGGAGGCAGAAACATACCACCGCCCCAGCTTCCGAACGGACTTGAATCGGGCCAGACACGCGATTTTTGAGCCTGGAGGCAATCCGAAAAAGGAACCACACCCGCGCAGTATGATTCACCATCATAGTTCACATTATAAAAATCAGAAACCTCGATATCGGTGCAGTAGTTAAGCTCCCGTCCGACATCCTCCGGAGTAAGGTTTGCGCTTCCCGTATCAAACCAGTTGCTCTGACGATATATATCCGGATTGACAAAGACAAAGCCGCCATCAGTGACATCGATTTTATCAAATGGCGTTGCATAACCGCTGTTTAAGCCTGTTCCCGAATTGAGAACGGTCATGGCTGTAAGGTCATTGGCATATCGGATCGCGGTGCGATTCACTCCGGTGTTGCCTGTTGATGGATGGTCCGCCGCTATATATACGGGTCCATTGATTTTTACACAGATGTCATACCAGGTGTCCTCGGTTGGTTTCGCGACGAATTTAACCGAGTGGATTTTAGATGTGCCGGCAGAAACGGTTATCGTGAAATAGTTATAAGTTTTATATGCTGGGGTCGATGGTGAAGTCGAATTAACCATTATCGTGTAATCCCCCGCTGGAGCATGAGCCGTATTTGATATGGTCGCCTCCCAGACCTCGGGATCAGCAGATTTGGTCAGCGATGTACTTCCTCCCGTGAGTGGGGTTGTATCAGCGATTACCGATGTAACATCATTCTGATGATCGAGCGCGCGAACAGAAATGGTAGCGCTTCCACCACCAGGAGTAAGCTGGCCATTCACATTCCAATCTCGAAGCTCATACACACCGCCTGTATTGCCTCCAATATGTGCGATGATGAAATATCGAACGAGAGGATCCGAGCCGGATGGGAATTTCAAAAAAAGCTGCTCGGTATCGGTGCCTGGAGGGAACGCTCGATTCGGATCTTCCTTCCTGAAAGCGATAAATGGATCGACATCATTCGGTCCGAATATGTCAATGTAGCTGTCGGGATTCATGACCGTTTTACCGTACAAATCCTCGAAAACGATGCAAACATCATGCACAGTCCAGGGTGAGACATTATTGATGGTCAATGTGATGTCAAGAATGTCGGGAGGAATGATTCCATTAATGTGATAAGAGAAATTCTTGCCGACAATCGAGGTGACATTCAAGTAAGGCGATGTTGAACGAGAGTCCGGTTCTATCGAACCCGTATTTAAGTCCATGGTTCCAGATGCGATAATCTGGATTCCATTAGCTGTATTGTTATTTACCAGTGATGGCTGAGACTCGTCGGATACAGTTGAAACCGGTGATTTGCTGATTGAGGAGCATCCAATAATTACTACTCCTAAAAAAATCGCAATGATTAGCGAGATTCTCATAATTCTTTCTCCTGTAATGGTTTGTGGTGGGTAATATTCAATGCGAAAAGCAATACACATAATAGCAATATGATTTATTAAAATCAAAGGAAAAAAGGAAAAAAAGGGTCAGAGCCTTTTTTCTATAACACACATAGAAGGCTTTTCATATGGGACTTATAAAAAAGGCTCTGCTCTCTTTTTTACACTGCATCGGTCATCGTCTTTGTGGATTGCTCCCTTTTTGCTATACTCTTAATATCAATTCAGTCATCAAACCCACGCGATTCAGAAATTCGCTGGGTTAACAAAGGCTTGCCTGGAGGTTAGCTATGTCGCGAAACATCATTTATGCAATCATATTCTCAATGCTGCTTTTCAGCGGATGCAGCGGTGTCGGGATGCCCGTGATGCTATCAGGAGACACAGGAGATCAATCTTCCCGAATGGTTGATATTCCCACTGGTAGCGTTGTTCGAGGAGATGCATCGCTTGGAGTCTGGGAGGTCGCTATTGATCTCAACACACTTAAAGCGGATTACAACATGATGCGAGGAGCGTCTGCAGTCGGTCAGTCGCTTCCCGAATGCCTTCTCAACAACTATTTGACAGTGACACCATGTTCAACATGCATGAGGATGGATGTTGTCAAGTTAGATCCATTAACAAATCGATTGACACTGTCAATCGGTATCCGGCATCCTCTTCCACCATACAATCCGGGTTTTCCGATTAACGCGCAGAATCGCGCGGACCTCGATGTCTTCAATGTTATGGGAATAATCATAATGCCGAAAGCATTGGATGCATTCAATTACCTCATCAATGGCACCGAGCCAATCCAGGCCGATCCGTTCACGATGGTGAATCCCGATGGTTTCACACATTCGCTTTATGATGTGGTTACCGATCCCACATTCATGAATCCGTGTTACGCAGAACCGATATCGAACCTTAATCCTTTTAAATATTATTTCAGCACGTCTCAAAATCGGAGATTTTCACAGGGTGAGCCATTTCAGATGATCGATTATACTTTCGATACATCAAGAATCACCAATCTCCTGAGATTCTATATTGCGTTCAGGGCGAGTTATGGTCAGTCTGCAAGTTTCGCCCTTACAATCCAGGATCCAGCACAACCGGGAAGCAGGGGGAATCCGAAATATTATCTGCCGGAATTCAACCAGGTGGATTCGTATGACCTTCTCATAGAGCAGGATGGCGAGCTGGAGTGGAAAAATACGTCATCATCAATGAATATAACTGTTTCATGTAAAGACTATCAATCCGGGAAGACAGGGCTTGGACGTTTTATCATGATTATCGATCCACTTGATGCGATTTCATTCACGAGCGATGTCGAGAAAGTGATTTTGGATATCCCGGCGTTGACATCAACGCCCTTATCAATGACAACTCCAACAAGCGGTACCGGCACTGAATTGGATCCATATTTATTCACATTCAATGTCCTGAATTCGAGCGGATTATCATTCGGGACATACCCCTTCTTCGCGATAGTTGAGGATAACCGTATGTTCGATGCGGTCGATTCATTCCAGATAGGATATCTTCAGATACCCTATATAGATGATTTCGATCCTTTTGATGGAAGTATCGGGTGGGAGGTCTTGACGTTTCGCGGCGATGGATGGGCGGTTGTGAATGTCGGTAGCCCTAACGATCAAGTATGGGATGAATCAAACGGAGGGCAGTATGGGGATGAGGACAGCACACGACTCACATCACCGGTAATAGATCTTACATACAGCACAAATAATCCATATATAGAAATAACTCATTCATACGAAACAGAATTTCTATGGGATGGCGGCGCTGTGTTTCTCAGTCTTGACGGTGGCGCATCGTTTGATTACACAAAATCAATCCCGATTATCGGTGGAAAGGGGTATGACTCGGTTCTTGCTGGGACCGGGATTGCGGATACGGTACTTCTTGGCAAGTGGTCCTTCACAGGCAGTTCCGGAGGCGAGGTTTCCACCCAATTCGATCTGAAAGCTGCAGCTCATAAATCAAATGTATGTGTTCAGTTCGTATTTGAATCGAATCATTTCACAAGCGAGCAAGGCTGGGAAATCAAGAATATTAAGGTAATACCGTAGGAGTTAGTGGCATCCCTTAACCATTTGGGTTCGACAAAGATAGTATGGTGGGATGGGATGTCAGGTTGCGTAAGGAACTATGAATAATTTTGTTCAACACCTCAGGAGTTATAAATGCAGGTAATAGTAGCCGGCGGGGGTCCAGCTGGGGCAATTGCAGCTGAGAAACTTGCCTCTGCGGGTATCCGAACCATAATTTTTGAGCGCAATTTCAAAGGCGATAAGACCTGCGCCGGAGGAATCCCTTCAGCTCTCGTAAAGGATTTTGCGATCCCCGATGAAATAATCCACCGGAAATGTTGTAAAGTTCGATTCCATGGACCATCCGGCATCAGTGTGGAAATGGATTTTCCTGATGATGGTTATCTTGCAACGGTTCGTCGAATCGAATTTGATACTTTCCTTAGAAATCGAGCGATGGAACGCGGAGCGATACTGGAAGAAAAAGAAGTATTGAGTTTTGAACTCCATAATGAAGGCGTAAAGGTTAAATATAGAACAGAAGACCGCATGTATTGGGCGACTGCGGATTATCTAATAGGTGCTGGGGGCGCTGTTTCGCGAATCGCCAGGACTCTTCAGTCGTCAAGACTTTCTTATGTTGCCACGCTCCAGGAGTATATACGTCCAACCTTAGGTGGGATGAGGCACTGGCAGGATACAGCTGAGTTATATTATTCATCCAAAGTCTCGCCGGATTACTACGGATGGATTTTTCCACACCGCGACTATATCGCTCTCGGTGTCGGCATGCGCTACCAATACGCCAAGGACATTAGACAGTATCTTGAGAATCTGAAAGGCTTGAATAAGCAATGGCTTGAAGGCAGCCAGATGATTATTCGGGGTTCTGCACCAATCCCATTTACTCATTTCGCCGATCCGGCAAGGAGACGAGTTTTTCTTGTAGGAGACGCAGCCGGATTTGTCATTCCCGGAAGTGGCGAAGGAATCTATTACGCCATGAAATCAGGATTATTCGCCGCCGAAGCGATAATCGCCAGTATGAGAGAACATCATTCAAATCCGGAGTTTATGTACAACCAACGATGCGAGCGCGAATTCAGAAAGAGCTTTAATTATTTCAAACGCATAGAAAAACTCGCTTTTAAAAATGATTTTACCCGTGAGTTATTTGTACGGTACACCGCTTATCCGGGGGCGACAGACAATTTCCTCAATATGTTCAGCTTGAAGACAAAAAAGAGAAAATCAGGACCGATTCGAAAATTCCGCATGATAGCCGCATTGAACAGAATAAGAGCTGAAATGAAAAGAGAAGGCTTGAAATTCGATTGATTCTTTTTCACCGGGATCGCGGACATCCCTGTCCGCCAACGCTTGAATCGTACCGTGCACCATAATAAGCTTGTAGCTCAACTTCAACGACCAAAACCTAATATTAAAAATGGTAAAATATGTTTTGGGGATGATTTCTATAGGAGGCGATACCCCATGAAATCATTTACAGCTTTTCTCATTTTTGTTTCCGCGATCCTTCTTTTAATCGGATGCGGCAATCCCGAAATAGTAGAACTTGACGGAAATTATTTCGATCTGCATCCCGAACCTGTTTTTAACCGTTCACTTACAGATGCAGAGATAGCACCATCTACAGTACTGTATCACATGGATTGCAAAAACGAACGCTCGATCCATGCGAATTTCCCCGCACCCAAAACAAAACCAAAAATTCAATGGTCGCGCAAAGTCAAGCATGTTTATCCAAATCAAATTATAGTAGATAGCAGAGGCGGAACATGGTTTTATTGCCACCCTGGGAGCCAAAAAGGCGACATTTATTATCACGGTAATGATGATCTGGGAATGAATGATAAACCCTGGATTTATCTTATACGGCTCAACCCTGATGGCTCACTGTCCTGTAATAACAAATATAATTATATTGATCCTGAGTTTTTATTAATTATGGTTTGTGAGGATGCTGTGATATCGCTGATTAAAACTTATAACCTGGCCCCCTCTACAGAAGATGCCGTAACCACATCTGAATATATAGAGGCTTATTTCAATGAACTTAGAGGTTATATTCCTCCGCATGACTTAAGCCTTGAATGTGTTGATCTTCAGGGAAATACAATATGGCGCACAGCCTCCTCCAAGGTCGATTACGATAATTATAATATACCCAGCATTTGGCGTATCTCCAAAAACAGAATAATGATCCCCACGGGTGAAAAAAAGTCCAGGAAATTCAATATTTATTCTTTATCAGATGGTTCCTTGCTTGGAACCTTTCAATTTCCCGAGTGGGCTATCGAAAATGGGCATTTAACAATGAAATCCGTTAAATTACCTGATGGCACAGAGATTTGGCCAGCTCCGAATGAAACACAAATTTATTTGGAAACTTTCTATTGGACACCAAAGAGATGGGCTGCTCGTAAAGTTATCTATAGTGATGGTTCTGTATTAACTCATGATGGTAAAAGCTTGAATTTATCTGATAAAACCGGCAGGAAAATCTGGGCTTTGAGTTTAAAAGACTTGGGGTTTGATGACAAAACGGCATCTATCAAAGGTAAACCCCATCCAGCACCGGATGGTCGCATTGTTATTTTCATCGATAGTGAAGATCCAAAACGCTTTGGTGGTGGATGGGATTCTTTTATTTCTCTAAAATCAGAAAAATCATAAACTTGTGTCCGATACAATTTACTTCGATTTTATCGGGATCGCGGACATCCTTGTCCGCAATTTGTTTACATCGAGGAACAGTGCGGACAAGGATGTCCGTGATCCCAGTGTATGAGTCAGATATACAACTTTTGAGTTAGCGCTCTTTTTTTAATCCAAATATGATATTCCGTTGCGTTGTAAAAGCGTTCCCTCGAGGCGATAGAGCTCGATCAACGCTTTTTGATAATTCGCGATCGACTGTATCTCGGCAATCTGGCTCGCGAGGAAATCCCGTTGCGCCTGCGCGACCAAAAGAGATGTCGATTTCCCAACTCGATATTTCTCCGTCTCGGCTCGAAGTTTCTCCTCCTGAAGTTCACGAGTGGCTTTGGTCGCTTGTATTTGTTCGAGGGATCGATTGACCTCGATCCAAGCGCCTCCAACATCCTCTTTAGCCAGTTGAGTCAGGTTTTTCAAAGCCTCATCATTCTGTTCCTTGCTTATAAGAGTTTGCCTGTATCTCTGTTTATTGTTCTGATTTCCAAGTACCTGGCTGAAATTCAACCCAGCTCGCAAATCTCTTGATCCGCTCAACACATCACCCACTGACGAGCTGAAAGAGTCCGCATAGTTTGTCATTCCAAGGCTTATGAAAAGGTCCAGTTGTGGAAGAACCCCGTTTCGCGTGGTGACAAGATCAATCTCATTTTTATCAATCTGAAGCTTCGCCTGGTTGAGGTCCGGACGCATTTTAAGAGCTGTTTCAACATGCGTTTCAAGCGTCGATAATGCTTCGGATGGAATATCAAAAGGCGAACTCAGTTCTATTTCCTGATAGAAAAAATCGATATCCGGGAGATTAACGAGTCGAAGAAGCCTCAATTTGGTTTTCGCTATATTGCTGCGGGCATTTATGAGAGCCTCTTTGCGAGAAGCCACCTCTGCTTTCGCGGCGACCAGTTCCACCGCAGCAGTCTTGCCTACATCAACCATCACCTGGGTCTCCTCAAGTTGTTGCTGCGCAAGACTGAGAGAATCCTCATATATTTTCAATTGCTGCTGAGCCAGGGCAAGGTCGCGATAAGTTGCCTCAACTTGTGCAACAAGAGATTCAGCATAAGCCTGGAGCTCGTATTTCGATGTCAACAGGCTGATTTCAGCTTTGCGGATATTCGCAAGCGCGACCGATGATCCTGCGCCTTTCAATAACGGCTGAGTGAATCCAAGGTCAAGGCTTGATGCGTAGTCTCCACTGCTGGATGTTTTTTTATCCGTTGACAGGTCCAGGCTTATATCGCCTCCGGTTGTCAAAGGCACCGATATTCCCGTTGAGACACCGGTGCTGTTCCCGGATTGGTCACCGCTTGTATCCGTTTTTGAAACTCCAGCTGTTGTAGTCGGAGCAAATGCCGATTCCTCCTGAAGAAGCTGGCTTTCACGTGTTACAGGGTTGAGCTTTTCAATTTTGAAAGCTGAATTATTCTCGAGGGCAAGCATAATCGCCTCTTTAATGGTGAGTTTAAGAGGTTTTGCAGGTTCGTCATCTGATGCCGCTATCGGTTGGGGAGTCAGAATCAAACACAACCAAAGTATGAATAAAAGACCATATGAGAATCTTTTTGTTCGTTTCAATTTCATTCTCCATTACTCGTAATAGAGGGATTTTATAGGATCCAGCATGGCGGCACGCCTTGCCGGGTAATATCCAAAGAAAATGCCCACAATCATCGCGAATGACAGCGAGATTATGATTGCCGGTAGTTCAATATAAGTTGTGAATTCCGATACTTTATCGATTATCAGGGATGAGCCAACGCCGGCGGCTACGCCTATCAAACCGCCAATGCCGCTCATGATGACCGATTCTATTAGGAACTGTCTCAGGATATCCCTGTCCTTAGCTCCGATTGCTTTTCGAACACCGATCTCCCTTGTTCTTTCGGTTACAGTAACAAGCATGATATTCATAATGCCGATACCGCCGACGAGGAGCGAGATGCTGGCGATACTTCCAAGCAGCATGGTGAAAGTCTTGTTGAATTCCGATGCCGTCTCGATGATATCCGCCTGGTTTCGCACGTGGAAATTATTTTCCTGTTCGGGTCTGAGTTTATGCTGTTTTCGTAAAACCACGGATACATCATTTTCCACCTTGGAGAGGTTTACACCCGGTGAAGCTTGTATATCAATTTCCCTGATATTTTCAAGTCCGAAGACTACTTTCATCGCCGTAGTAAAAGGGATAAGCGCCTGATCATCGGGATTAAACCATCCCTGGTTGCCTTTTGCCTTCAAAATACCAATAACCTTGAAGCTGATTCCTTTGAGTTTGATAACCTGTCCGATATCGGTATCGAGGATTCCGAGATTCTCAGCGGTTTGAGGACCAAGTACGACAACACGCGCCATGTTTTCAACTTCGGCTTCAGCGAAGAATCTTCCTTTTTCGACCTGGTAATTGCGTATGGATGCGAATGTCATCGCTGTGCCCATTATTTCTGTACGTGCATTCTTGTTAGAAAATTTCAATTGCGCGCTTCCATGAACAACAGGTGATATCTGTTGTATTGCCGGCACGGAGTTCATAAGAACCTCCGCGTCATCGAGCGTAAGATTGTCCTCAGCGCTCCTCACACCATGGAAACCCTCTTGACCGGGGCTCACGATAAGGATATTCGTACCCATGGCTGAGATACGAGTCATAATCTGCTTTTTAGCGCCTGCGCCTATTGCGAGCATGGATATTACTGCGCCAACGCCTATGATGATCCCGAGCATGGCGAGGAAGGAACGCAGTTTATTCGCCAAAAGGCTTTTCAAAGCCATTTTCAATGTGACTTTCAGCATCATAGCGATCCATTTCCTCCCATTTTTTCGTCTTTAATAATACGACCGTCTATCATTTGAATCATCCTCGTGCATCTTTTGGCTATTGAGAAGTCATGAGTGACCACCAGAACAGTCAAACCATCGCTGTTGAGTTTCACGAACAGGTCGATAATCTCTTTCCCTGTTTTGCTGTCCAGGTTGCCGGTAGGTTCATCAGCGAGAAGGATTGATGGTTTGGTTACAAGGGCACGTGCGATAGCCACTCTCTGTCTCTCTCCACCCGATAACTGGTTTGGTTCGTGATTCATCCTGCTTTCAAGGCCGACATTCCTCATGGTATCTTCGGCTATCTTCATCGCATCCGGATTTCCCGCATACAAAAGAGGAAGTTCCACATTCTCAAGAGATGTCATCCTCGGCAGAAGATTAAACGACTGGAAGACGAAACCAATCTGGCGGTTTCTGATTTCCGCAAGACGATCCTTGTTCAGATGAGAGACATCGGTGCCAGTCAAAAAATATCTACCCGAATCGGGGCGATCGAGACATCCAATGATGTTCATGAGTGTCGATTTGCCGCTTCCGGAGGGTCCAATGACAGCGACCATTTCACCCTTCTCTATTTCAATGCTGACATCATCAAGCGCCCTTATTGTGCAATCTCCAAGGACGAATGTTTTAACAATTTTCTCGGTTTTTATTATCGTGCTCATCATCTTCCGAAACCACCAAGCATTGGAGGACGAGGTCTACTCTCCTGTGAATTTCTCCACTGGCTTTCAGCAGATTCCTCCTGCACAAGCACAACTTCTCCTTCCGCCAATCCACTGGTTATCTCGATTTTTTCACCATTGTTTATGCCTGTTGTTACTTCTCGTTCAACGGGACCCTCGCCGGTCTCAACCTTCACAACCTGTTTGTCTCCCTTACGCATGACGGCAGTGGATGGAACAGCAATGACATTGTCTTTTTGGGCTACGAGAATTTCAACATCCGCAGTCATCTCCGGTTTGAGAAGGGCGATTTCCTTGTCTGTGATTTCAATACGAACCTCGAAAGTGACCACATTGGAGACACTGGCACCTTTTTGGGCAATCCTGTCGATAGCTCCCTTGAATACCCTCTTCGGAAATGCATCAACAGTGATATCAACCTGCTGATTGACCTGTACATCTCCGATGTCGCTTTCATCGACAGCAGCAAGAACGAATAATCTTGACAGATCAGAGATAGTCATAACGGAGGTTCCTCCGCCGACATTGCTGATTCCGGATGAAATAATCTGCCCGATCTGAACAGGACGATTTGTGATGACACCATCGATTGGTGCATTAATTTTTGTATCTGAAAGGCGTTGTTCCGCCAGTGTCAGATTAATTTTTGCCGATTCAACCTCGGTTTGGGCAAGTTTAAGGTCCTGTCGGTCAAGCTCAAGTTTCTCCTCCTCGGTTTTAATCTCTTTCATCTTGATTTTTGCATTTTCGTAGTTAGCTTCAGCATTGGCAGCGGCGGTCTCAGCGGATTCAGACTCTTCAGGGCTGGAGAGTTTCTTTTCAAGAAGTTGCTTAATCCTGTTTGCCTTTGCTCGAGCATCCTCAGCTTTGATTCTTGCGGATTCCAAATCTATCTCGGCGCTTTTACGGGTGTTTTCCAGGCTGCTTGTGGAGATTTTCAAATTCTGACGAGCTTTTTCGAGTCTCGCCTCGGATGCGCTCAATGATATTCTCACCTTGTTCACATTCCGCTGTTCCTCCGTTGGATCGAGCTCAACCACAAGTGTTCCTTTTGAAACCCGGTCGCTTATGTCATATGGCAGAGTGATAATCTCACCGCTTGCTTTGCATTTGATATCGACATCGAGGTTGGAGACAATCCTGCCATTCGATGCCACGCTTAGTTTGATGGTTTCTCGCTCGACCTTGACTTTTTTTATCTCAGGCTTTTTCTTAGTAGGACTGCCTTGTTGATTTTTTGAACAGGCAAGAGAAGAAATCGCAAGGAGGGCAATAACAATCAAAATTACTATTTTTCGCATAATCAACCTTCCTATCTGAAGACCATATCTGTATCTGATATGGACGATTTTAATTATACCTTGTTCCATAATTAAATCGATTCAAAAAAAATGGGGGACAGTCCACGCATATTTATTTTCTTTGTCTGTTCTACATGTCGCATTTTATTTACATTCTTTTTTCGTTAGATTTGCCTATTCGGGACTGTCCCCATTTTTTATGGTCACAAAATATGATAAAATCACTCGTTAGAACCAAATCTCTAATATGAGTGTCTATTATAAGAGTTGGTTCGATCGATATTATAGACAGGATTTAAACTTGTTGGCATTTCTGAGCATATTTGTGAGTTTTTTCATCTACGCTATTCTCACCAAAGCGATTGCGGGTCCTGCCGCTATTCTTTATACTAACGGCAACGAGAAAATCGCTGTGGGAGCTGCGTTCGCGCTTCTGTTTGCGTTCACTTTGATAGCCGGATTTCTCGGCGGATGGATGGGTCGCGAGCGTATCGGTCCCCTCTTTGGTGGAATATTAGCTGTGATATATATACTCATATATAACGACCATTCTCTTATTTCGCGAGCCATTTTCTACGCACCGTACGCCAGTCTTAGCTCGGACACGGTGCTTCTCGGTCTTGCCATTACCCTTTTCAACTTCCTCTGGGGAGGCAAACTCGGGGAACAGTTCGGTTTCCGTCGTGACAGGAAACAATTGCTCCCCGACGAAGTATAGCTTTTCTCTTTTCCACAACCACAATCTCATTTAGTTTAAAAAGAAAATGAACCGTAGGGGCAGGTTGTCCTTGTTAACGGATGCAATGCCAGATTCATAAAAATCAGTTATTACATAACATCCAGGCAAATCCGAATCAAACCTGCCCTGATTGAAATTTGGAAAAAAATGAACCGTAGGGGCAGGTTGTCCTTGTTAACGGATTCAATGCCGGATTCATAAAAATCAGTTATTACATAACATCCCGCAAATCCGAATCAAACCTGCCCTGATAGTGCGTCAAATCTAAAAAAAGAATGAGGTATAATTCACGCCATGATTGAACATAAAAGACCTGAAAAACAATCGATTTTGAACCGCCCTTACGACCCAAAGGTGGTCGAAGATGGCTGGTATGAGTACTGGGAGAAAGGAGGATATTTCAAGCCGAGCGGGACAGGTCTGAGATTCTGCATAGTTATCCCGCCTCCGAATGTCACAGGATCGCTTCACATGGGGCACGCGCTGAATCTCGGCTTGCATGATGTCATAGTGCGGATGAAACGCCAGATGGGCTATGACACGCTCTGGATTCCCGGAGTCGATCATGCTGGCATTGCAACTCAAACCGTTGTCGAACGAAACCTTTTAGCTAAAGGCATAAAAAGGGAGGAACTCGGACGGGAAAAGTTTGTCGAGGAAGTCTGGAAGTGGAAAGAACAGGCATATAACCATATCACCGATCAGATGCGCACAATGGGATTCAGCGTGGACTGGGATCGTGAAAGATTCACACTCGATCCCGGTCTTGCACGAGCTGTGCGTGAGGTTTTTGTCCGACTTTATGAAAAAGGCTGGATTTATCGTGGGACATACATAGTTAACTGGTGTCCAGCATGCAAAACGGTTATAAGCGACCTTGAAGTCGAGCACAGGGATATTGAGGCTAATTTGTACTATGTGATATATCCGTTTGAGGGTGGCGATGGGAAAACCGGGTTGACTGTTGCGACAACTCGTCCTGAAACCATGCTTGCTGATTCAGCTGTTGCGGTGAATCCAAACGATGAGCGCTACAAGCATCTAATCGGGAAACGTGTCATTCTGCCTTTGATGGAGAAACCGATTCCGATTATCGGTGATGAGTATGTCGATATCAATTTCGGAACCGGCGCATTGAAAATTACTCCCGCGCATGATCCGAATGACTACGAAGTCGGGAAACGTCACGGTCTTGAAGAACCGGTTTGCATAGGTCTGGATGGACGCATAACGGATATACATCCAAAGTATAAAGGAATGGAGCGAATTGAAGCTCGCAAGGCGATAATCAAAGACCTTGAGGCGCGCGGTCTTTTGACAAGAACAGAACCTTATAAACACGCGGTTGGACATCATGATAGATGCAAGAACATGATTGAGCCGTATATCTCGACCCAGTGGTTCGTTAAGATGAAGGATTACGCGAAGCCGGCAATGGATATCGCGCAGGATGGTCGTCTCAAATTCATAAGTGAACGATGGACCAAAGTCTATCTCGACTGGTTGGAGAACATCCATGACTGGCCGATAAGCCGTCAGCTCTGGTGGGGACATCGCATTCCGGTTTTCTTCTGCGATGACTGCGGTGAAATCATGGTTACCCGCGAGGACCCATCATCATGCTCGAAATGCGGTTCATCGAAGATTCATCAGGATGAGGATGTTCTCGACACATGGTTCTCAAGCGCTCTCTGGCCCTTCAGTGTCATGGGATGGCCCGAGGAGACCGATGACCTGAAAAAATATTTCCCTACGGACTTATTAATTACAGGTTATGACATCATTTTCTTCTGGGTCGCGAGGATGGGATTCAGCGCAATGGAATTCATGAGGGATGTCCCATTCTACGAGTGCTTTATACATGGTCTTGTCAGAGATGAGCACGGACGGAAAATGTCCAAATCCATCGGCAATGCTATTGATCCGCTTGATACAATCGAGGAATACGGACGAGATACACTCAGATTCACGCTGACATCGCTTACGTTCCGAGGCAAGCAGGATATCAATCTCGGGAAAGACAAACTTCAAGCATCAAGGTTCTTCCTCAATAAAATCTGGAACGCATCGAAGTATGTTTTGATGAATCTCGATAAGCCATTCAAGATTGAGGAGCTCGATAAAATCGAAGAACAGGTCAAAGGATGGAAGAAAGGCGGTCAGCTTGATTTACCGGATGAATATATCCTCGATCGATTTTACAAGACCGTTAAAAAGACAACTGAAGAACTCGAACGATATAATTTCGGTGAGTGCGCATCGACCATATATCAATTCTTCTGGGATGAATTCTGCGACTGGTATATCGAATGCTCGAAAGTCCCGATAAAGCTTGGTGGAGCGAGAGCAAGACAAACCAGAGTGATTTTACAATTTATTCTAATGCGCATGTTGCAGATTATGCATCCGACAATGCCATATATTACGGAGGACATCTGGCGCGAGTTTCCGGGCGAGTATCATCCATTGATAATCAGTGGTTGGCCCAAATTTATCGAACGGTGCCTTGATGAAAAAGCGAGTACGAATTTTGAGAAGATAAAAGCTATAATCGGCGCAATTAGAAGTCTCAGGAAAGACCTTGGATTGAAAGACAGTGCTGAGGCGAAAGCAGCGGTCAGGGCATCGGATGAGGACCTGCATGGTTTGATTATCAGCCAGGTGAACCTGATTCGCGAACTCGCGCGTTTGCGTTCCCTCGAGATGATTCCCGCGCATGGTGATGAACCAAAGAGTGCAATCAAAATGGATTTGAATATGGCAACTATCGCTACCTTGGATACATCACAATCTGTGGGTGAGGGAACAGGTTCAACTGCAAGAGTTTATCTGATTGTCGATGATGCATCTTTACTCGAAACTCAGATAAAGAAGCTCGAGAAGGAGGAAATCAAGATTTCGAAGTATAGTGAGTCGTTGCGAAGGAAACTTGAGGATACATCGTTTACGGGAAAAGCACCTGCGAATGTTATCGAATCTGAGAAAGCGAAGCTGGCTAAGAGCGAAGGCGAGCTGGCGATAACTCGCGAACGCTTGTCCAAGATGCGGGAATTGCTGAACGATAGCTAAATCGGAGTATAAATAAATTTTATAGGAATTATAGGATTTTTTTGAACTTCGTGTATGATTAATTATCGTAATGATTAGTTTTGACTATCTCATTAGAGGTGACCACTTATGAAACGAGCTCTTACTATCGCAATCCCGCTGATTGTGATGGCAATCATGGGAGCGGCATCATTCTCATTCGCTGATACGTCGTCAAAGGATTTAGGAAAATCCGCGATTCAGGCAAACTGCGGAGCGCAATCATGCGCCGAAATGAAAGGGTGTTGCCTGTCCGGCGACGGCTGCAAATGTGCATGCTGCGATAATTGCAAGGATGGGTGTAAATGCACGGATTGCAGTTGTGGATGCTGCAAGGATAAACAGGCGTCATTCGGCTCAAAGTACAAAGTGAATCAGGTGACGAAGTTTTTCCGAGCGTATGGCAATAATGGAGATAATTGCTGCAAATGCTGCGGTTCGGATGGTAACCAGTGCTGCTCGATCTGTAAATGCGATGACTGCAAATGTGATTCAAGCAAGTCGGGATGTGGTTCCAAGGGATGCTCCAGCGAGAGTACAGCAAAATGCTGTGGGAAAATGTGATTTAAGGGAAGGGAAGCCATCGTGTATTCTTAAAGGGGGTGAATCTAATAAGCGCTTGAATAGTTTGTTGCATCGTGTAGCAACGCATGTATAAGGGCCTGGTTGTAACAACCAGGCTCTTTGATTTTGATTATTTTTTAATGTCTCATACCTCACATTCAACCTGATGAAAAAAAATTAAAAATCTTAAAAAAAAATTCAAGTTCACAAGGTAACCATACGATAGATTAAACCGGATAAAGCAAAGAGGGCGAATTTTTGTGACCTGAATGGCTATTAAATCATATTTAATTGTTTTAAATGAGTTTTATAACGATTAAATCAGATGCAAACAGAATTTAGGAAATACAAAACGATTTTGTGAGATTTAAGGAATAAGAATGTTTTTAAAATAAATCTTGTGAGATTTAAAAATTACATATAAGACTTAAAGAATCGAGGGAGGTGATTTAACGAGAACCGATGAGAATTTGCCTCATGATTTCGGAGCAGGATGAAAAATCCGCTGGTGGCGGTGTATGTATGAAGATAATGATGGGGTAGGTATGCGGTCTCCCTTTAAAGACCGCAAAAGATAAGCAAGGATGCTTATTTATTACATAATTAAAAACCCTTGAATCTTTCACGGAGGAAAGAGATGGGTGTACTTCAAATCAATCAGAATATTATCGCATTCAACGCCCTTCGGTCTTTGAAGCAGGTATCGGGCGAGTTGTCGAGGTCGGTAGAGCGCCTGTCAACTGGTATGAGGATCAACAGAGCGGCTGACGATGCAGCGGGATTAACCATCAGCGAACGCTTGCGCGCTCAGGTGCGCGGTCTCGCAAGAGCATCACAGAACGCAAGCGAAGGCATCAGCTTTATCCAGACTGCTGAAGGCGCTCTCAATGAGTCAAACGCCATACTTCAGCGTATCCGCGAACTGGCTGTTCAGGCGGCAAATGGAATCCTGACCTCGAACGACAGGATGGAAATCCAGAAAGAAGTTGACCAGCTCATCGATGAGGTCGACAGAATCGCGCGAACCACCGAGTTCAACACGAAGAAGATTCTGGATGGCACCGCGGCAGCACTGGTCAGCGTTGATGACCCTACGAGAACAGAGGTCATTATCCAGGGCGATGTCGGAAAGGGCGGAAATTATCAGCTTCGGACAACGCTTCTCGAAGCTCCTACTCTCGGTGTTTTCAAAACAGATCAGTTCAACACTATCGCCGGTACTGACCGAGTCGGTGATATCAATGGTCTTGTAACGTATTTAAACAATATTTTGTTCTCCGGTGGAGCATCAACAACAGGCGTTGCTGAGGTCGAGGTTCAGTCTCTCGATACATATGGACGTTTGATGGTTTCAGGTGGAAGCGCTACGCTGTCCATCCTCGGGGTTTCTGTAGCTGACGGTACGGTGAACGTAGTTGATACGTTCCAGGCGAAAGCCATTACAGAAGGAACCGACAGAATCCGCCTTACAGGTTATGATGCCACCGGAACCGCAATGGATGAAACTATCCTTGTTACAGCCGCTCTGACATTGGCAAGCCTTACTGATTTCATGTCTCTCGGGCTTTTCACCGCGGCTGGTCAGGGAATTGTTTCCATTGGCGCAACCGGAAGGTTGTACATAAGTGCAGCTGCCGCTACAAGCATCGCGATCACCGATCTTGCGTTCGATGATGTCGATCAGAGCTTGAGCGCGTTGAATCTGAGCGTATCGGCATTCAACATGCCGGCAGGTACCGGTGTTACATCATTCGGTGCGGCATTTATCCAGGGCGCATCGATTGCACTCACAGCGAATGGAACGAGAATAGTCGACAGCGTTGCTGCCGGTATCAACTCCATAGGTTCGACTGCGACAGGCACCCTGAACGTAAGGTTTGACGAGACTATCTCAGCTGGCGCAACTGACGAAATTACATTTGACCTGCATGGTCAGAATGAGCTGGCGCAGTATGGCAATATAACACAAGTTTCGGCTGTTGCTGGCGACTATGTGTTCCAGATTTCAGCTGTTACAACCGACACATACAGGATTACAAACCTTACCACCGGAAGCGTCAGTAATACGATAAGTGTCAACGGTGCCGGTACATCTACCACCCTTGGACTCGAAAGCTTGCAGGGTTTGAGAATCGCGTTCGATGCATTACTTGTTCAGGGCGAGACAGCGATATTCCATGTCTCCACCAACAATGTCCTTCAGGCGCAGATATCTACTCAGTTGCAGTCGATAACTCGATTCATCGACGAGGGTGTGTTCCTCGGCAGGGATACGGTGGAACTTGGTCTTGCGGTTCCGGGAACCGGACGCACAACCATAATCTATGTCAACTCAACCGATACGATCGAGGATTTAGTAGGCAAGATATCGGTGGCTATTGCAAATCCTAATTCAACAACCGACCTTAACCTTGAGGGAGCCCTTGTTGGTGGACGATGGCCGGATCTCGTGCATTTCAACCTTACCGGACCTGCGAGAGGCACAATCTCGATCACAAGCCCGGTTCCGGGACTCGACATTGTATTCACCGGTGATGAGGTGCTCTTGAACGCTCTCAGCATGAACCAGATTCAGGATACTCATGCTGCGAAATACAAGGTTAGCCTGGTCAATATTCATACAGGTGCGCTTGTCCAGCAGGTTGAGACATCAACAGGTGTCTTGAACGGATTACTTCCAGGTGTGGAAATCAGGATTGATACAACCCAGGGATTCAAGATTGATCCTGATGGAGCTTTGGATAATGTCGCCCCGCCCTATAACGCGGATCCGTATCTGGCTCCCATTGTCTCGGTGTCGAACGATTACACCGGATTGAGCTTCATACACATTGTTCCCGCAAAAATTAACTTCCAGATCGGAGCAAACCAGGGACAGGATCTCGGTTTCGCTATCGGTGAGATGACCAGCGCTGCGGTCGGTATCAAGGGTCTTCTTATGGTTGACACAGAGTCAGCCCAAATGGCGATAACCACAGTGGATACCGCGATTGACAAGGTCAGCTCGCTCCGAGCAGCACTCGGTTCTATCCAGAACAGGCTTGAAAGCACAATTCGCAACCTGGATATCAGCCGCCAGAACCTTGCCGCATCGGAAAGTGGAATTCGAGACTTGAATGTAGCGGACCAGACAATAGAGTTCACTCGCCAGCAGATTCTGTTACAGGCTGGTACTGCCGTACTGGCTCAGGCGAACGCGCTAAGCCAGAATGTGCTTATGCTCTTAAGATAAAGGTAAAAGGCTTTATGCCTTGAACCGTGGAGCCGTACTTAAACAGACTCAGGTAAGATGTATTAAACAGGTCGGAGAAAGTGAGAGCTCCGACCTGTTGTTTTAGAAAAAAGGCCGGTATTCATGCCATTCCGGATTTTATATCACATGATATAACCTCTTGAAATAGTTTCTTATCCCTCATTTATAAATGAGAAATCGAAATTGCTCACTTAGCGTTTTTTATCATTCAAACAAAATTATCATATTTTATTTTTCAGGAATTTCATTGTAGATAGGTTTCTAACCGGCAGATGTTATAGCCGGAATTTCAAGAGATTTACTAAATATTTTGCCTATTGGTGACGTAATTATAAGATGTAGAAATAATATTATCCTGTTAGGTTTAAAAAATGAGGAAAATTCTTATCACTTTTGGAAATGACTTGACATTTTTGAATCGGAAAATATAGAATTTCGACTGGAGCGACATCGATGCCGCTTCCAGTTTTGATTTTTTCATAACATTCGGAGGTGTGTTTTGAACAAGAGCGAATTGATTGATGTGCTTGCGAGCGAGTGCGGATTGACCAAAGCCGATGCGAAACGCGCTCTCGATGCGCTTCTCGGCTGCATGGCTAAAACGCTGAAGAAGGGCGATACCGTGCAGCTTGTGGGATTCGGCACATTCGGCGTGCGCAAGAGAAAAGCACGAATAGGGATCAATCCACGCACAGGACAAAAAATCAACATCAAAGCCACAAGAGTTCCCTTCTTCAAAGCGGGCAGCGATCTCAAAAAAGCAGTTCTGTGATTCGACTTGCGAAAGAGAGAATTACTGAAAAATGGCTCCGCATCGGCGGAGCCTTTTCGTTTCAATTGATGTTTACATCGAACTGCTTGTTTAATATTATTCTCACGATTTATATTTTTCAGAACAGGATCAGTCTGACCTTGCTTAGGAGACAAAATCATGGAAGACAAAACGAAATACAAACTCGTGCCATATAACATTGTTTCTCCCGGATTTGAAGCGGTCTACACAGGCGAGAAAACATCGGAAAAGGGTGAACGAATTGTCGATGATATCGTCACTCTCACTTCCGATGATAATGGTAATGTAATTCGAAAATGGACTACATGGGGCATGACTGTGCCCGGGGATGAAGCGAAATGGGGTGAAGAAATAAAACTCATAAACGGGATGCAGGAAAAACTCGGATTCCTTGATGAGAAGATAAGGCAGATACGTGCGCATATCGGAAGTCTCGTTTTATGCGATAACGGAGTCCCTTTGACAATTGATGAGATTCTCGATTCAATCGGCAGAGGAGAGTTGAGGGAACCGTCATTCCATAATGGCTGCTGGATGTGCGCTCAGTGGTGGGAATCTAAAACTACTCAACCTTTTCAGCATGAAAGCATGCGAATAATGGAATTGGTTTTGAATCATTATCTTGCAGGCAAATCATCCGATGAGATGATAAACAGATACCCATACGCAAAGGGATTCATAAACCGTGTTTACGAGTGGATGGGTCCCCGCGAGAAGCTTACGGAAATCCAAAAACTCCTGTTGAAGCGATTTTTCTTGCCTTTTGATTATCTTGCTGGTCGAACACAGGATTTCAGAACAGTTCATAATAATTGCTACGAGGATGGCGGTGAAGGAGAGCAAATCGACAAGGAAATATCTGAGTATGCCGGATTACCGAAGATTTATGCGAATTACAAGAAAGAGTACAAGGAGATGCTTGAAACAATCACTGATCCCGAAAAGAAAAAGCTCTATAGGATGTGTGGGATATTGACTCATGGTCTGCATGGACTTTCGGATTGCCATCACAGCACATTCCGATGGCTCGAACGGTGGATTCATGCTATCGGAACCGATCAATGGGAAATCCCCGATCGCAATGAGCAATCGGAAAGAAAGCGACTTGGGCATCTCTTTTTCGGTTATGCTTTCGCACTTGATAAATGGTTACTTGGTTTACCGATGCATTTCATTCTTCTGGATTTAGGTCACACGGGGCTTGATTTCGATCCGAAGAGTGAAATTATGAGGGTATATGCATATCTTGGTGACAAGACTCCAGTGAAAGAATGGCTCGCGGCATGCATGTGGTATAAGTTGGCTTTGGAACCTCCATCAAGCCTTTACAACTGGGGATGGGCGTATAAAGATTTGCTCGAACACGCAAAATCAAAAGAGCTGAGCATCACAGAATGGATGGATTCGGTTCTTGGCGGACCCTAATATATGGGAGATAAAGGAATCTTTTAATTCATGGTTAAGCATTTTGAATTCCATTTGGAATTATGACATAACACGCAGGGATTTAAAATCCTTCTAAAGCGTCCGGTGATATTCATCGGGATTCCAATCGGAAAATTTTTCATTCAAGTCTCAACCATGCTACAATATACAGGATTATTAGTATAACATTTATAAAGATGGTTCCTTTTATCTATTTATTTAAACACAGTACGAATAAAATATTTTCTGAAATTCCGGAGGAACAATGATGCGGTACTATATTGTGGCTTCACTGTTTTTGTTAGGTTTGCTCTGGGGGTGCTCATCGAATATTGCTAAACCTACCGAGCCGTTGAATCCAATCAACCAGTTCACGGGGAATCTTGCGGTTGGTGTAAGTGACAGATTCCCGGATGGTACACCATCAGGGGGATTCGGCGTGATGGGACTTTTCACGCTTGATATCCGTGCTGATGAACTTCGAGCTGAATTGAACCCGATCAGGTCATCATCTCTCCCAGACACGCTTGAAGTTGTCGATATTACGAATTTCCTCATGCTCGTGCCATGCACGAACTGCGTGAAGATAAAATCAGTGGCACTTGATCCCGATGGGAACTTGATAGTCGCTATTGGCATTAAACATCCGTTCCCCGTGGGTAATCCGTTAAAACCGATAACCGGACGCAATCGCGCTGATCTGCATGTGTTCAATGTGGAAGGGATACTGGCTGCGCAGGGAACATCGACAACACAATTCCCGAGTTTGGGGAGAAGTACGAGTCCAGTGAAACTCCTGAACGCGTCGGGATATACGCCTTATCTTGATGAAGTCCTCGATGATGAAGTATTTCAAACGGACGCCGACCTGCATCCGTATATTCTGCACTTCGCAGATTACTCGCAAGGAAATTTCGACCCGATTAATCCGATGGGCTTCGAATCGGTCACCGACCCTCCTCCGAGCGGTAATCTCGTAATGGCGATGGGATGCGACTACGACTATCGCGATTATATTTTTGATTTAGATGAAGATATAACATACACCTACGCAGTTGGATGCGCATATGCAGTTTCCAGCGCGGCTAAAAAACAAAGGTTCAATCCGGAATATAGGATCCCACAGCATTTGAAAAAAGCTGCCAGCGAGGTACACGTAATCGGTCCGACTGAAAAGCTCAAAGAGATGATGCCGGATGAAACTGTCATGTTCCAGGTTCACGTTGTGGACAGGTCTCATGGGGTCGAGGTTGGCGAGAATCTCGACCAGATGCTCGCGGATTCGTCGGTCGGTCAGGTTATGGTTGAAATCCCCGGTGTTCTCATGAATATGATTACTCAGCCAGGAAGCGCATCGATTTCAGGAACGGGTCATGATCCATCAGATCCGCTTGTATATGAGTTTACTATTTCCAATGAGCAGGTGGCGACTGTTGGTGTATATCAAGGTCTTGTGAAGGTTATCGATACCTATCCACCCGGAATGAATACATCACCTCTTTTGAATGGTATGGATGGCATCAAGCGCGTTGACCCGCTCTCGAGCCCGCTTTCCGGTCTTTTCGATATAGATGAATTCGCGACCTATGCGACTTTCTCGGTTGAGGTTGAACTTGGTCATGTTGGATCCGATCCTGTCGCGAATATCACAAGATCTATTCCCGGATGTGCTCCTGCAAATGTAACTCTTGACGCATCCGGTTCGACAGATGCGGATGACCCGCTAAGTGAATTATTCTTCGAATTCGATTACGATTATGATGGTGTTATTTTCACCGTCGACAGGGCGATGTCTCATGATCCAATAGCTATTGCCAATTATTCGATCGGTGGATGCTACACGGCAGCGGTTCGTGTTACCGATACCGATAGCAATAAGAATATTGCGACAGTTATTGTTCCCGTCGGTCATTTCAATCCAACTGGCACTGAATCCAATATAACTGATGGCGTAACGATTACCGATGTGAACTTCAGTCATGGACTATCCTGGTCTGGTGATCCTTATAATGACAGTTGGACACACGACCCACTCGCGACCAAGGGACTGGCACGAGGCAATGGTTATCTCTATGCTGCATTTTATGGTGTACAATCAGGTACAAGCAGTATTTTCTTCGCAAGATCAGCTGATGATGGGCTCACATGGTCCACACCGATCGCTGTCCACGATTATGATGCGAGTGCTAATTATAGCGGATGTTCCATAGATGCTGATAATTCCGGATGTGTGTTAATAGCATGGACCGATCATATCCATCGTGATTTGGTACTGGAACACAGCACAAATAATGGAGACACTTTCAGTACAAATATAATCAGTGATTTACCTGATGCTGGATTCTGGAGTTATGACCATTATTTCTGTCCGGATATAGCTTTAGATCCGACAAATTCGAACAGCATTACCCTGGCTGTACAAGCATGGTATTTGGGGGATTCTTACCATGTGTCAGATATTTACATGTATGTCTACAACAGCCAGACAGGTGCGAGTGGTTCCTTCGATCAGGTTTTATACTTAACACCTTTAACGTATATCCTTACTCACAACAACATATATATATCCAGGCTCAATTATGCTGTTGACGGTGATGCTTTTCTGATATTAGGTGAAAATTCGAATACCTATGTATACAAATCAACTGACCACGGAATAACATGGCCTGATGACTCAAACCATAGAGCGTACCAGGGTTTATGGGGATATGAGCGCGAGATGGATGTGGCGATGGATCCTAACAATGCCGACGTATTTTATGTCGTAAGGCTCAACAGATCTCGGTTTGGGCAAAATTATCCCGTCTATCTGGCGAAGTCAACGGATGGTCTTAATCTCACAACGATCCAGGCGCGAGTGAATGATAATACATCTGGAGTCTATAAATTGAATCCGTCTATCACCGTTAATGATGCCGGGGTCGTTTATGTTACCTGGCAGATGTATTCATCCGGTGATTATGAAATCTTGGCTGATTATTCATGCGATGGTGGAGCGACTTTCCATACCGATGTCGTGTTAAACACTATTGATGCCGGCGATGAAATTTTCCCTGACATTGCACCTAATACATGCGGTGATGGTTTTACCTGCGCATGGGAGCAGAATGGTCTCAATCCCAATGGGAAATTAGTAGCAAGAGGGGGTTAGAATTAAAAATACGAATAGGCTTTCTCTTTGGGGGTAATCTTTTCTTGCATTATTATCGCATCTAATTTTCAGGAGGTCTGATAAATGCGAAACTTAATGTTACTAATGATTTTGAACCTTTTTATTATTAGTTGCTCATCGAGCGCTATCAAGCCTACCGAGCCGATGAATCCAGTCGCCCAGTTCACAGGGAATATTCCCGTGGGTGTAAGTGACAGATTCCCGGATGGTACGCCATCAGGGGGATTCGGCGTGATGGGGCTCTTTACGCTTGATATTAGTGCTGATGAACTTCGAGCCGAATTGAACCCGATCAGGTCATTGTCTCTAACAGACACGCTTGAAGTTGTCGATATTACTAATTTCCTCATGCTCGCGCCATGCACGAACTGCGCGAAGATAAAATCCGTAGCGCTTGACCCGGATGGGAACCTGATAGTCACAATCGGAATCAAGCATCCGTTTCCAGCGGGTGATCCTTTCAAACCTATAACGGGACGCAACCGCGCTGATCTGCATGTGTTCAATGTGGAAGGGATACTGGCTGCTCAGGGAACATCGACAACAGCATTTCCTATTCTTGAAATGGCGACAAGTTCAGTGAATCTCCTGAATGCATCAGGATTTACTTCATATCTTGATGAAGTCCTTGATGATTCTGTTTTTGAAACTGATGCAAATCTTCATCCGTATATCCTTCATTTCGCGGATTACTCACAGGGAAATTTCGATCCTCTGAATCCAATGGGTTTCGAATCCGTAGTTGATCCTCCTCCCAGCGGGAATCTCGTTATGGCACAGGGATGCGATTATGATTATCGAGATTACATTTTCGATATCGATGAGGATATTACTTACACATATGCAATTGGCTGCACCTATGGTGTTGCAACCATGACCAGATCTGAAAGGTTCAATCCGGAATATCGAATTCCACAGCATTTGAAAAAAGCCGCAAGCGAGGTGCATGTTATTCCCCCAACTGAGAAATTGAAAGAGATGTTGCCCGATGAGGCTGTGACATTCCAGGTTCAGGTTGTTGACCGTTCACATGGTGTTGAGGTGGGTGAAAATCTCGATCAGATGCTCGCAGATTCATCGGTGAGCTCAGTAATCGTTGAAATTCCGGGTATTCTAATGAGCACTATCTCACAAGATGGCAATGCTTCTATTTCAGGCACAGGGCATGATCCTGCAGATCCTCTTGTGTATGAGTTCACAATTTCAAACGAACAAATCGCGACAGTTGGCGTTTATCCCGGCCTTGTCAAAGTTATCGATTCATATGAGTCGGGTATGAACGGCTCACCTCTTCTGAATGGCATGGATGGTATCAAGCGCGTTGACCCGCTTGTGAACCCGTTAACCGGTTTGTTCGACATTGATGAGTTCGCGACATATGCCAAATTTTCAGTCGAGGTTGAGCTTGGTTATCTCGGGAGCGATCCTGTTGCTCATATAACAAGATCAAATACCGGTTGCGCGCCTGTTGAGGTAACATTCGATGCATCAAGCTCCACAGATGCCGATGATGATCCCTTGGGAATTCCTCTGAACTTTGAGTTCGATTTTGAATATGATGGAACGATATTCACCGTTGATCGTCCAATGTCAATAGACCCAATAGCTACCCATATTTATGAAATAGCTAGATGTTATACAGCTGCGGTTCGAGTGACCGACAGCGACGGGAATCAGGATATAGCCACAGTTGTAGTTCCAATAGGCGATTTCAGTCCCAAGCCTTTCGATTCCGATATCACTGATGGGACATCAATTACTGATATTGATTTTATACATGGATCTCCAACATTTGTAGGTGATATTAACTGGCCCGGGATGTCATATCCAACAAAAGGTACAGCGAGAGGCGATGGCTATATCTATACTGTCTTTTATGGTGTCCAGGGGATGGATAGATGCATCTTTTTCTCGCGGTCGGATAATGACAGTGAAACATGGTCGCCACCAATTGCTGTACGCATATATGATGCGCAGGGTCAATACAGCGGATGTTCAATCGCTGCTGATGATACCGGTCAGGTGCTCATAGTTTGGGATGATCATTATCATCGAGATGTCGGTCTCGAATACAGCGCGGACCATGGAGATACATGGAGTTCAAAACTCATCCGCGATGAACCCGATGGTGCACAATGGTGTTACAAGTATCGTATGCCGGATGCCGCAATTGACCCGACCAATCCCGATAATATAATCGTGGCCTCCTTGTATTGCGACTACGGAGATATTGACTGGAGTCCGGGATGGGATCAGATGTATGTCTGCTACAGTTCGACCGGTCCTGAGGGTGTATTTGGCGAGGTTTTGTATGTCACACATGAGCAGTGGCACCCGGGTTGGGTTGCCAATGTATATAAAATAAACACTCATTATGCAATTGATGGCGATGCGTACATTATTGCTGGCGAAAACAATTGCAATTTCATTTACAGGTCATCGGATAATGGCGCGACATGGCCTGATGATGCGGAACATCATGTGATTAATGATTTCGATGGATGGCATCGCGACTTCGATTCCGCTATGGATCCGACAAATCCGGATGTGTTTTACATAGTGAGAACCCTCAGATCACCCTGGAGTCCCTCTTATCCTGTAATTCTTCACAAAGCGACCGATGGTCTCCATCCAACTGTAATTCAGAACAATATCAACGATAATACATCGGCTGGTGTTTATCGGTTCTGCCCGTCGGTAACGGTTAACGATGCCGGTGTCGTATATGTAATGTGGCATACAAACGAGTCGGGTGATTATGACATAATGGCGGATTATTCCTGCAACGGCGGGACCAGCTTTAACGTGGATGTGCAGTTCAACACTATTGATGCCGGTAACGAAGTGGATGCCGATTTGATTCCCAACGCCTGTGGTGATGGTGTTATCTGCGTTTGGGAACAAAATGGAAATAATCCGAACGGAAAGCTTGTTAGCAAATTGGGATAGTGGATTATCGGACTGATGTTATTAAGAATCCCCTTCGATGGCATTAATTGCTATCTGATATATAATTCCCGCTATTATGAACTATGAACGGAATTTAATAGTTCATGCAGATGATTATGGACTTGCGGAGTCCGTGAGCCGTGGAATAATTCGCGCGCATCGGGAGGGAATTGTCACGTCAACATCAGTGCTTGCGAATATGGCAAGTGATGAGGAGCTTGAAATACTTGCGAATACGCCATCGCTGGATGTCGGAATCCATTTAACTCTGACAAAAGGTCGCAGCGTGCTTCCGAAAGAGGAGATTCCGCATCTTGTGGATGAAAACGGATATTTCCATAAGCGTCATTCGAACGAGCGACCGGTTAAAAAGGATGGCTTCATCGATTTTACGAGTGCACCTGAAGATGAGATTCTTATTGAGTTTGAAACCCAGCTTTTGAAATTGAGAAATGCGGACATCGAGCCATCGCATATCGATACTCATCACCATGCACATTCTGATGCTAAGGTTTTCCTCGCTGTTATGCATATGGCTTTTGAACATAGGCTTGCCGTGAGAAGCATTTCATCTGAAATGCGAGAAATACTTCGAAATAAAGAAATCAGGACAAATGACAATTTTGAAGGGGGCTTTTTCGGAGCGAAATCGATAACTCTAAGGAACCTTGAGAAAATCATTAATGAGCTTTCATCGGGAGTAACCGAGCTTATGTGCCATCCGGGAGAAATTTCGAACGAGCTTCGAGAAATCAGTGGATATGTAGAGGGGCGGGAAATGGAGCTAAAAGTCCTCACTGACCCTGAGCTCGCGAAGGTTGTGAAATCATACAATGTCAGATTGATAGGATGGCGTGAAATCATGTTATAATGAAATATTCAGTGCTCAATGATATCAGCTGAATCCCTTTATAAATGAGGCATTTGAATGAAATAATCCAGTTAATCCTGAGACCCGGTCTTCGACGAAGCCTTGTTGAGGTTTTCTTCCTCTTTTTCCTTGTTATCCTCCTCACCGCGACATTCTTCTATATCACGGGTCAGGAGATGATGTTAAAAAAGCTCAATAGTGGGATTACACTCGATGAACTGCAAATCCCTGTTGAGCTGCTTGATCCGATGTTCGCATCCGCTGTGAATCAGGTCTTGAAAGAAAATGGGAAACAACTTACAGATGAAGAACGCAAAGCGCTCGATTTATATGTTTCAAGAATAAGACCCGATATAGTGAAAAATATCGATAAAAAGGAACTGAATCGGACGATAGAACAATTCCTGAACGAGAGACTCGCTGCAGATAATAAAGCCCTTTATGTGGCTCCTGTGGATGAAACCACACTTAAGGATTTGATGAGTACTCATATAAGTCCCGGTCGCATATTCGGTGTTTTTGCCAATAAACCTGAGGTTCTTCTGATTCCGTTGCTTCTTGTTGTCCTTGCCCTTTTGATGGCGCCAAGAATCCTGAAGCCGATCAAGGATCTCACGAGAGCGGCGGAAAATCTCGCCACCGGAGACTGGAATACCCGGATAGAAGTCAAGGAGCAGGATGAGATAGCGACACTCGCCGGCGCATTTGAAATCATGCGGGAGAACATAAGAGAGAAGGTGCAGCGCCTTGAGATGACAACCCAGGAACTCGCGAAGGAACTCGCGGAAAAAAGCATGACTCTTGATAGGGCGAGGGAGTTACAGAGGCGCCTTGTGCCGTCGTATTATGAGAGAAGCAATCTAAAGGTTGCGACCGGTTTCATGCCGATGGAGGAGTTGGGCGGTGATTTCGTTGACCTTCAGGATATCGGCGGCGACCGTCTTGCCTTCATTTTCGGCGATGTGGAGGGTCACGGGATTAGCGCGAGCTTTAACATGATGGCTATTCTGACCATGTTCAGATTCCGAATACATGGGGAAACACCACCGGATCAACTCGCGATTGAGCTCAACCACATGATATTCAGGGATCATGAGAACCCGGATAAAGCTTTTACCGCGACTGCACTTGTCGGGATAATTGACCTTAACGCGGGTAAAATTGAAATTGTCAATGCAGGTCATCCAAATCCGGTTCTCTGGAGCGAAAAACTCGGTCAGTGTGTGGAGATAACCCAGGGATATCCAATCCTTGGCATTTCAGATGAAAATGAATACAAATCCACGACGATAGATGTTGGCGAGAACGATAAGCTTCTATTATTCACGGATGGCTTGATGTGGATTACCGACAAGGATGGTAACTATTTCGGCACGGAGCGGTTGACGGAAATCCTCTGCCAAGATCATGACCTTGAAGCAGACCAGATTATCACTCGAATCAGCGACCGTATCAGGCGTTTCATGACAAATAATCAAATTCACATTGATGATATCCTGTTCGCATTATTCTCGTTCGAACCTGAAATATGGAGTTACCTGCAAATCCCCCCGCTAACAAAGGAAAGTGTGATGGATGAAATCATTCATCAGTTTGAAAAGGAGAAAATCCCCAATCATATTATCAGCGATTTCAGGCTTGCGATGGATGAGCTAATCACGAATGCCATGATCCATGGCAACCTTGGCGATCTTTATAAAAAAATATTCATCAAGTACTCGATAGGTCGGGGAGAGGTGCGGATGAAGATACGCGACGAGGGCGAGGGATTCAAGCATGATGCGAAAATATTTCTGCTTGATTCCGCGAGTCTGTTCGAAGTCGGTCGTCGCGGGATCTATCTTGTAAAATCAATTATGGATGAAATGTTTTATAATGATAAAGGTAATGAAGTTACTATTATTAAAAAGATAAAGAGTTTTTAACCTAAAAAATTGGGACTGTCCCTATTTTTCAACAAATATCAATAAGCACTGGAGGCAATATCGTGACAGCACCTGATGCGAAAATAAAAATCGAAGCGGAAACGGATCATGGATTAAGAATCTGGCGATGCAGCGGAGAGATAGTAATCGAAAGCGGAATCCTGATTCGTGAATGGGCGGAGCGGGATTTGAATGCGGGTCATCGAAAGTTCGCGGTTGACATGTCGAAAATCACTTACGCCAACTCAGCGGGAATCGGGGCGCTCGCGAAAGTGATAAATGAGATTCATCAGAAGAACGGACGTATATGTTTTTTCAATTTCGCAGACTCCAATATTCGCCGTGTATTTGAAATTCTGCCAGGCTTCGAGATATTCAACACGATAGACGAGTGCAAAGAATTTTTCCTCGGACTTACTCCTCCCATGCTTTATATAGTGCTTGAGCAATCGAGGGTTACTAATGCCGCTATAAACGACGCTCTTACCAGATTCGGAAAGGACAAGGGGTATAACATAAAAACATATGACGACCCGGATGAGGCGTATGAATTTATGAGCGAAGTAACAAATCCGCGCCTGATTGTTATAGTCGATGGCATGCATCCGAAAGCGATGAGTTTTGTAAGGAGAATCAAGGGGCACCCGGAGTCATCAAAGCGATACCCCGTAATGGTTGTTGTCTCACCGGGACGTATTGATGAAGTTCTGACGATGGTTTCGGACATGGCTGATGATTTCATTATGAGTCCTCCCAATCCGCAGGAACTCGTTTTACGTCTGAACCAGCTCCGGATGAAACTCTCAATGCATGACCCAAACAAGTTTGCAGGGTGATTAAAATGAAGCATTGCTTTCTGATGATTTTTATCGTTCCCTTCATTATTTCGGCATCAATATCCTGTTCAAAGGATAATTCATCAGTTAAAAAATTCGCGGGGAACTATGCCGGCACTTATTCTGGAGATGCCTCGGGAACATGGACAGCGGAATTTAAGAATAATGGTTCCGTAACCGCTACCGTGATTGATCCTGAGATAGGGACATTTAAGGGACTTGGCTCTATAAAGCCGAGTGGCGAGTTCTCTTTCTCGACATCAGGAGCCGGACTGAAAGAGGTTTCCGTGATTACATGGGAAGGCAAATTCACAATTGGAGGGGATATGGTTACAGGCAGCGGCACATGGAAATCATCAACCGGCGTAGGTGGAACATGGGAAGGGAAGAGATTGTGAAAAATACAGATATTTCTATCAAGATCTATTCATAAATAGGATAAAAAAGATGTTTATATTATTTTCAACCGTATAATATATCAATTATCTTTCGATCCTATCAATGGATTACAACATAAATGGAGAATAAACCACCAAGAATAACCAAATAAAGCACTATTAAACTCATTAGCATCTATAAGACCATGTGCTAACCTATTGCGAATATTTGCACCGGATTTACTGGTAAACAAACATTCTATTTCAAATTTTATATCCCTGCTAAATATTTTTATGAAATCTGGATGTTCTAACAAATAGTCAGATAAACGTTCTTCTTGAATTCCTTGCTGTGTCAAAGATGAAGTAACTATACCACTCTCTCTTAATATATATCTTAGTGAATTTTCTAATTGTGGAATTAAAAGGTGCAATGCAACTAAATAATTTCCATGTAATCCTGCATTGAGACCTCTTACGAAAATCAATTCTTTTCCTTCAGGAATTAGTCTGTTGTTAAACACTAAAGGATAAAAATCTTCCTCACAGATTTTGAATTTTCGGATTACCTTTTTCCTAACGGGGTTTATTACTAACTCATATTTCATTTGTTGGGTGGGAGCTACTGTTTGATACATATAATCGTGTATAACTTCTTTATTCTTTTCTGGCTCATTTAGTGAAAAAGCAGGAGCAATATCTTGCGTCTTTCCTTCTTCTGATATTCTTTCACGACTAAATAAAAATATTAATGGATTCCGCTTTATATCTTCTTCTGCCTGACTATAAGTATAGTTATAATCGACAAGTGAAGTAATGAACGCCAAAAAAAATAGTGCCTGATTTATGCTTCTAGCAGTTTCAATAAAGCTGATTTTGTCTTTTGTGATTTGTCGGGGTATCTCGATAGAGAATTCCATTAAATGTAAGTTCTGCTCCATCTTTCTCTCGTATTCAAGGAGCTTTTTATGCAATGTATCGATAATCTCGCTACTAAAACCATTATTTCGAGCGAATTCTATAGCTCTTTTCGTTCTATCTACAGGAACTATATAATTAGGATTTTTGTTTTCTATGTACATATTAGCATCTTTAATATAGCACTCTAAACATCTATTAAGAGCATAATTCTTGCTCTCTTCTTTACCATTGTCTTTGCATATTTTTGCACTTAGAGTCCATAAATCCCTTGCGTATTCCCAGCTATTAAGGCTTTCCATTTCGATTGCATTCAAAATTGAAATCTCATTAAGCTCGTCAGGCTCTCTGTGACCATTCTCATATAAAAGCTTTAAAAAATGGCAAGAAACCCACCCATCTTCAGGTTTACATCTATTTTTTACTAAAAAAAATATATATTCCAATACTAGATGTTTCAAATCCTGATTATTAAGATTTTTGGCAATCTGCAGTGCCCTTTCTATTCGTGGGAGAATCTGATTTAATGGTTTTTTCCCATCTAGATTCCTTGCAGCATTTATATAGGATTTTACGGCTAACTGAGCATGCTTATAATCACGTTTTTTTATCCATATAATGTCAGCAATACGTGATTTAAATTCAGGATCATCGAACTCTTCAATTATGTTCTCAAGGCATTCAATATGTTCAGTTGTGTAATCACTTACTCGTGGTTGGCTAGAAAAGAGAGGTTCGAATGGATCGTTGGGATGATCAGTTCTTAGGTGAAAGAAGAAACTGTATTCTAACAAGTCAAAAATTTTCTCCAATTGCAAATCATTGGATTTAGCCGCTTCATCTCGCTGGATAGCAAATAGTCTATTATATTCGCTGCAGTCCTTTTTCGCACAGTTGGACAATATATTCTTTATATTTGCTCTTTTTATATCGTCCTTTGATATCTCAAATTTCGTGGGCTCATGCATTAGGAATCATCCTTTATTGAAAAGAAAGACATCATGATTTTATTTTGCAGATGTTCATTGCTCAATCCTTCGTGAAACAATGGACATACATCTTGTGCGGCATTTTCTTTAATATTTACCTTTCGTAAGTTCCCATTAGTTGAGCTTCAGCAATGACGTGACCCTTAATCGCGTTTAGCAATTGCTCCTTGGACATCGAATGTTTCAAATTCAGATTCGCATCAAGCGCATAGAGTTTGAAAAAATATCGATGGGGTTTTCCTCGAGGAGGAGCGGGACCCCTGTACCCGATATTCCCCAACGGCCAGGAATTAGCTCCCTGTCTCATCCCGCCATGTTTCGCAAGTTCTCTTTCGCGTGGAAGATTTTCCGGTAGTCCATTTGTGTTTCCCGGGATGTTGTAAATGACCCAGTGTACCCATGGTTTAGGCATTGGAGCATCGGGATCGTCCATGATGAGAGCAAACTCCTTCACCTTGGCAGGGACATCGCTCCATTCGAGCTTAGGAGAGATATCAATCCCATCTCCTGTATATTGCTTCGGGATTTTCTGTCCTTCGGTAAAAGCGGAGCTTGTGAGTTTCATCTTGTGTCTCCTTTTTCAAGAATATCAACTCGGCGGTATTTTACCATTTTAGCTGGTCGGGGACAGTCCCGGATGAGGAAGTCAAGTTGCATCTTATTTATCTCCTTGTCAGGGATTAGGAAGTATATGATTGTCTTTTTGAGGGACAGTCCCCTTTTCTCAGCATTTGTTATAATTCAAATACACTTTCGATTTATGAGGTTAGAACAATCATGAAATTAACATCGGTGATTTGCCTGTTAGCCATTTTTATTATTTTCGCAGGATGTTCGAATGATACGAATTCAATAGGAGTTGAAAATCAGGTATCCATATCCGATTCCTTTGAATATCACTCTACTCCCATTATCAGCCATTCGGTTGGAGGAGTGACCACATATCAGGCGGTGTTCGGGATTTGGGAGGTTGCTGTTGATACAAGTTCAATGACAGCTGATATTGTCCCACCGAGAAATGCCTCCGCGATTGGAAACATCTTCGATGCCGACCTTTCGCAATTCCTCGAAGTTTCGCCATGCGCGAATTGTCTGACGGTAGATAACATTTATCTTGATTCCTATGGCAATCTGAATATCGCGTTCAGAATGAAACATCCGTTCGACAACATAACCGCGCGTCCCGATCTGCATGGCTTCGATGTCCGCGGGATTTTCATCGGACAAACCCTTTTTCCACAGCAGACATTTCCGGATATCAAAGTTACGAGACCTGATGGGACGGAGGAGGACGCGCAAACAGTGTCGTTTTTTGTATTGAATGCTGACGGGTACACGTCGCATTTCGATGAGCTTCCGACTGACCCGAGATATTTTGTCGGAGGGCAGGATCTCACCGGCAATTTGAATCCATTTTTGAGGTTTTTCGAGGATTATTCAACAACTCAGTTTGATCCAAACAATCCGATCGGTCAGAATGTAATGAAAGTCGGAGGTTCATCATATGCCAGAACCGCAGTCTTTAATATGAGCGAACCATATGTCGGTCAATTTAAATTCTACTTTGTCGCGGATGTTTCATACGGGCAGTCAGCGGTATTTGCGAATCGGAAGAATCCTCAGTATTACCTGCCTGCGTTTCATCGCACCGAACCATGGCGCGTGGAATACTGGATGGAGAATAACAATCTGACACCAGTGGATCCAACATCAACAGGCGATCTCGTTGTTCAGGTTTTTGACTGGCAGCACAACGCGACTGTTGATCCGAATTATCCCGATCCATCGAATCTTGGTGGTATCCCCGAATCAAGCAAAGTAGCACAGCTGGAATTATCAATCCCGGGATTTCAGGATGCGCCGATTATCGTTGATACACCTGAAGCCGGAACAGGCACACCTCAGGACCCGCTTAGATATCGCTTCACAATTACCAATTCAAAACAAAGCGCTCAGAATCAATACGGGTTGCTTGTAGTGCGAGATGAATTGAACGGATTAGCATCACCGCATGGACGAATGCCTATTCCGGAGTCACCGGTTGGTTTCCCATATGAGACATCCGATATTCGCGATTACTCTCTATATCAAGTTGTTTATGTGAATTCAAGTGTTATCTATGGCAATCCGGAATTTATGAGTGTTTTCGGACCTAATGAACTATTCGTACCGCAGGAGGATCAGGTGGCGGGTGAAACGCAGGACGGATCAGAAACGATAATCAGTCCCGAATTTTACATGGACTCCGGTCATAAATTCTTCCAGTATCGATGGGATTACGATTATGACGGGGTTACGTTCAATCTGGATGGTTCCGGACTCCCGAGTCCGGAAATCATATTTCCATCACCCGGTGAAAAAAAAGTCGGGTTGAGAGTCCGAACGAATTCGGTTCCACCAAGAGAGTTCATATACACAATCCCCGTTTATGCTGAAGGCGAGATAGATGCTGATAAGATTCAGTCATCACATATAGATGATGATTCCACCAGCGATCGTCAGAATCACTCGATCGCGGCATCCTCGAAGTATTTCTACATGGTCTATATGCATGAGGATAATAATCAAAGGGATATCTGGCTGGCAATATGGGACAGAAACGGAATTCTCAACAAGGTTCAGATAACTGACACGCCCGAGTCCGATATCAGTCCGGTTATAGCGGTACGTGAAATTGGTACAAGTCCCGGTGTTTATATCGCTTATTCAACAAACGTCGCGGCGGAAAGGTATATTTACGCCACACACGGTAATCTTGATGGAAGCGGATTTGAACCGTCGAATGTCAAACGTATAACCGACGATGTAAATGTGTTTGAGATGGATCCGGTTATTTTTTTCCATATGAACAAGCTGCGAGTAATTTATACGAGGAAATCCGTTATCAATTCCTACAGGATCTTTGGCGCGACATCGATCGATTATGGCGACACATGGGGCGAGGATGGGTGGCTGGTTGATAACAGCTCTGATTTTCAGGGTTCCCCTACGGCAATTAGCTGGGGTAATATGGGAATGGCAACACTTGTCTGGGTTGATTATATAAATTCCGCTACGCGAGGCGCCGATTTGTACCAGGCTACCGGGGGTGATATTGGAACCTGGGGAGATATCACCAACATATCATCCACGAACGATTTGACCAACGACACCGCGCCATCAATAGCTTACAGCATGGGAACTCTCGCGATTGCGTATCTTTCCAATCCGCAGGGCTCCTCCGATAATTTCGTTCATGTCAAATTCATCGATTCATCTCATTACTACGATGATAATATTTTCGATTACAAAGTCCGAACCAAATCCAGCAGCTCTTACAATCATTCATATCCATCAATAGATTCGAAGAATTCAGGGAGTTTTATCGTTTCATACGGAGCTTATGCCAAATCGATAAATACAGCCAACCTGGAGGTTTTGGAATTACAGCCGGAGGATTCAATGTGTTCCATTAAGGAAATCATAAGACACGATCTCCCTTCCGGCATCGTCACCGCGACCGGTCAGAATCTCATGCCGAATGTCGTATGCTATTCGCCATTCCGGCATGCGGTTGAAGCCTTCGTTACCTATAAAGACTATACCTATGGTTCTGAGGAAAGCCTTATAAATCCCTCGTGGTTTTTTGGGAAAATAGAATCGAAGTATTTTATATACTATGCGGAAAATATTGATTTTTAAACAAAATGCCAGTTGCCTTTTCTCTCCTGGGAGCGCGCCCGTCTCGGGGGCATCCTAAAATGTAAAAAAAGGGGACATAAAAAAGGGGACAGGCACCTTTTCTAAATTTGTCGATTGATTAGATTTGATGTGCCTAAAAAATGTACCTGCCCCCTTATTTTTAAATAATCACTTGACTTCAAAATTCATATTCCAGATAATGTTTGATTAAAGTTGATTAAGTCAGGCATGCAATTAAAGGTGACAAGTAAAAGACTGGAATATAATTCCGATCTAGGTTCATTTTATAAATTTTTTAGCAAATTCAGATTGCAGCGGGGTGGTGGTTATGAAGAGAAGTGCTTACCTGTTTTCGCTTAACATTTTCCTGCTCCTGGTCATTATACCTTTAATCTTCACATCAGGAGTTGAAAAGCAACCAATCACAATCGACAGGGATAAAATCACGCTCGACAGGGACAAAATTACGATCAGACCCTTAAACGATGCATTCAAGAAGGTCATAGTGTCGGAGTTTGGTGAGGTCACAACTGATGCCAGATACATCGGCGAACCGATCAGCTTCAGAATTTACTACAAGAACATGTCAAAACAGAAAGCTGACATCGCGATTATCGACGAGCTTGATAAAAACCTGTCAAACATTAAACCGCTTAATGATGGTGTGTATAAAAAAATAGAACACACAATATACTGGACGATTGCGGATATCGCACCCGGTAGCAGCGGTTTCGTGCAGTTTAACTGCGTTGCTGATAAGGCTGGAGAGATCGAGAATTTTGCACAGGTTAAAGTTGGCGACATTAAGCAGATCAGGGACATGTTAAAAAGTGTCGGTAACATCCGTCCACCCAAAACCGATTTAACCAGGGAAAAACTGGGCAAGACCAATACCGTAACAGTCACGGTTCATCCAAGACCGATCCTGGGATGGATTCCGTTTGAACCCGGCGCAAAGGCAGACCAGATTCCAGTCTCGACTTTAAAAGATGAGACAACGATGGATATCATGCTGAATTTTGACATCCCCGGGATGTTTGTAGAGGAAGTCAAGGTAAAAGATACTGTATACCATAAGATGTCAATTCCAGGTTTAGCAACAACAACCGAACTGGGCAAACCTGAGCTTCCAATAGTCGGCCAGATAGTTGAGATTCCGTACGGTGTTAACCTGAATGTAGAAATATTCAAATCAAAAGCGGTAAACCTGGATTATTATTATGTATATCCAGCCCAAATCCCCGAGACCGACGGAGCCAGGGAGATTTCCCCCATCACACGCCTGGAGCTTCCTGAGCGAAAAGAGGAATTCAGAATCGATAAAACAACATACACATCTAATAAAGATTTTCCGGGTGATTTGTGTAAAATTCAAAACGATGACATCGTTATCGTACGGGGACACAGGTTGTTGTTTGTCAAGGTGAACCCGGTTCAATACAATCCTGTGACAAGAAAAACAGTGGGATATTCACAGATCGAGGTCAGGGTTTGGTATAACAAACCTGCCCAGATTCAACCGGTAGAACGCAGGCTGAAATCCAAAGCTTTTGACGAGCTCCTTGAATCCCAGGTGGCCAATTTCAAACATGATGATATGCTTTTCTACCAGGATAACATGGATAGCGATGATGAAGGCGGTGAAAAACGTCCCGGTTGCGATTACCTGATTATTATCCATGAGGATCTGTACAACGACACGGACAACAATGATCCGATTTATCAGTTCAGGGACTGGAAGCAATCAAAGGGATATGAGACATGGGTAGTTGACCTGGACGATGTTCCACACAGTGGCAGCGATGTTGTATCCGGCGATATCCAGGACTATATCCAGGATGCCTATGACAACTGGTTCCCTGCGCCGACGTATGTTCTGCTGGTCGGTGACTCGGAATTCATTCCAACAAACTACGGTATAGCGCATCCGACCGCTCATAATGGGACTGGTATTGCAACAGACATGCTGTACACAACAGTAGACGGGACTGATTATTTCCCTGACATATATCTTGGACGGTTGTCGGTAGATACATCCGGTGAAGCAGCGGATGTAATTGATAAAATTATGAATTATGAGCAGCAGCCGCCTGGTACTGCCGCTTTTTATACTCATGCATCACTGATTGCAGTTTTTGAGGATGATGATGATCCTCCACCTCCTGATCCTGACCCTGAAGACGGCGATGAGGACCGCCCCTGGATTGAAAACATGGAGGAGATGTTTGAGTATCTTGACGACAACGGTTATGTCCCTGATCGAATATATTCAACAAGCAGCGGTTTTCCAGGCGATCCGGCATCAGATATCCCGCAGAATTACCAGAACGGGGATCCATTACCGGCGAATCTGCAGAATCCAGGTTTTGCATGGGATGGTGATGCAAACGACATTTCAAATGCAATTAACGGCGGTAGATTTCTGGTTACATACCGTGACCATGGTGGAAGAGAAGACTGGTCATGGCCATTTGCGTTTGATAATACTGACGTAGATAATCTGACTAACGGCGATGAAACTCCAGTAATATTCTCAATCGCCTGCCAAAACGGGTGGTTTGATAACGAAACTGATAATGCAGGCCTTAACACTAACGCAGGAGATGAGTGTTTCTGTGAACATTTCATAAGGCATAACAATGGCGGTGCTGTCGCTATACTTGGTGCAACACGAAACAGCTGGACAGGTCCAAATGACTTTTTTGTTTTCGGTCTGTACAAAGCGATCTGGCCCGATTTCGCGCCGAATCCGCCTCTTTTGGGCACTTATCCCACAATGCCTGCAGGTGGAGCTGGTGAATTATTCAGGATCGGGCAGATTCATAACGCGGGAAAAATGTATATGGCAAACTGTTACAGTCATGATAGTTATCGACAGGGTACATTTGAGTTGTATCAGTTATTTGGTGATCCGGAGATGTTCGTGTGGACTGAGCAACCCAGAGAGATGCGTGTGGATTATCCGGCTGGATTTGGATCTACAGGTGTGCAGGACTTTATCGTAAAGGTTAAAGACAAATCATCCGGTGCAGTACTTGGTAACGCAACTGTTGTTTTCACAAAAGGCAGTTCAATAATTGATACAAAACAGACCAACGCAGGTGGCGAAGCTAGATTTACATGGACATCCACATCATCCGGAACTTACACATTAACTGTAACACTTCAAAACTATCTTCCGTTCATAAAAGACCTTAAAGCTACTGCCTCGGGTGGTCAGATCAACAAGCTTGACCCTGACAATGGAGTTGCGAATCAGATCTTCCAAGTCGGCGGGATCGATTATTCAGGCACCGAGGCTATCGAGATTTATTTCGACAATAATCTTCAGGTAACCGAGACGGCATCAGGAGGCGGTTTTGGTCAAACTGCAGGGAAAGTGGAGGTAAAGGTTCCCGTAGCACAACCGCTGGGTCCGGTTAACGTCGTCACTCGCGGTAAAACATCCGATCGGTATGCGGTTGATGTTTTCCGGGTAAGGTCTGAAAATCCCATCGACCTGTATACATACAGTCAGTGGGATGATACAACGTGGCACCTGGCATCAGATGGGAATAAGACATGGAATAGCCCGTCCATCCAGCTTTATGACAGCGGCGGAGGTGCTGTTAACTCCGGTGACCTCGTTGTCGGGCATACATATAAAATAAAGGCAAGGATCTACAACGACACTGATTTCAATGCCGATGATGCGATCGTTACATTCAAGTGGGCGAATTTCGGACTGGGCCAATCGGACAGGGTTTGGACGGAGATCGATCCGGGAAATGTTGTAAAGATCGATGTTCCAGCTCACAACAGCGCACTTGCCGAAAAGGATTGGACCCCGCTCAGTACGGGACATCTCTGCCTGCTTACAGAGATTTACCATATTGAGGACATTAACCTTGACAACAATAAGGGGCAGGAGAACTGCTCAGTTGGATCAACATCCTCACCCGCGGTAATGGAATTCTATATCTTTAATCCGACTGAGGAACCTGCGATGATTTTCCTGGAGCTTCGCCAACTGGTTAAGCACCAGGGAGATTACACTTCACCACTCTGGGGCGCATGGATAGAACATCCCGACCCACAGCTTATCCCGCCCGGTGGAAAAACAATTGCAAGGGTGGTAATTGATCCCGATAAAGCCAGAAAAGTTGAGAGGGGTCAGAGCGCTGAGTTTGTACTCACGGGATATATAAACGGTGAAATGATTGGTGGAGTTAACTTTATAGTATATAAAAAGTAGATTGTCTTTAGATAACGAGGTATTCAAGGCGCACATAATCCGTGCGCCTTTTTTTATGATTGAATTGATCAATTGTCATTTCAGGAACTTACTGTATAAATTTTTACTTTTTAAAAAAGGGGACAGACACCTTTTCTAAAGCGCTATTTATCTGGCTTAGATGGACGTCCCCACTTGCGATCGACGTATTTCACCCCGGTCTTCTCGGACATCCTCTTCATGAATCCCTCATCGCCGCATGGTATCCCGGTCCGAGTCCTTCGCCTTAATAAATCCAATGCCTCGGTATCCGGTACCTCTGTCAAAGCCTCCGACCAGTTAACAAACATCTGACGTAATCTCGCATCCTGCTTGATGACCGGATCATTTTTTCGCACCCCGCAATGGAACGCCGCGCTACTCCAAATATAATCCCCGGCACGCTCGACAACCCCGGCTCTCATCGGATTCTGCTCCACATAGCGGATCGCGAGCCACAAGTGGTCATCATCAAGCGTCGTCGCGAAATAACGACTCTGCCACAAATGCCCCTGCCATCGATGCTCGCGATTGACAGCCTGCGCATGGCGAGTGTGAACCAATTGAATGGTACGAGGCATGGATTCAGCATTACGAGGAATTCCGATAATATGCACATGGTTCGACATCAGGCAATACGCCTGGATATCGAAGTTGTAGATACTGGAATATCGGATAAGCAACTCGATATAGCGTTTGCGGTCTTTGTCGGAGAAGAAGACGTTCTGTTTACGGTTACCGCGCTGGGTAATGTGGTACGGAATATTCGGGATTACCAATCTCGCGAGTCTTGGCATGATTGGAGGGTATCATATTCGTTAAAGCAAGTCAAATAGCGGCTTAAAAAAGGTGTCTGTCCCCTTTTATATGGTACAATAGTTTTAACATCGTTTTAAGCAACTACATTAATGGTTATGACGTTACTGATATTGAAGCCGTTTTTCGTGGTAGTGAAACCTCGGTTAATAGTTGTGATATTTTTGTATCTGTTGCTGATGAGGGCGTAGTTTATGTTTTCAGGTATAGACAAAACCAGTGGCTGCCAAAGCTAAATGAAGAAACATTAGATGATTTTACTGGTGAACCTGTAAGCGTATGCGCATGTAAATGGGATTATGGTACTTACAACTGGAATTTATACATAGGGGTTCAGGCTTCAAACTGGAACAATGATTTTATCTATTGCTATCATTACGATGACGATGGCGACACGTATGGTTCAGGCCAAGTTGCTGATGATACCGATTCATCAGGTGATAAATTCAAGGGTCTTATTCATATTGCATCAGCAAAATCCGGTTTGGATAATGATGAATGGGGTATGGAAATGTGTCATTATTCCGGGACTGTATGTGTGTTGATGTACAATCCTTCCTTGAGAGGGTATATACTAAGACAGGTTGATTTTAAGAAAACAAATTATTATTATGAATTTGCGGAGGATTTCGAATGGGAAGTTCCTGCTTCAACAGAAATAGATTGGCCAGAGGCTTTTGCAGTTGGGCGACAGTACTATGACATATCAAACCAATATCAAGGGCATTTCTATTTCATTGGATCAAGAAATGGTGATTTGGAAGCGAACGATAATGTCAGAATTTATGAAAACACGCCTTAGCAGATAAAATCATCGCTAAATTAAAACCCAAGGCTGGTTGATTTCAATCAACCAGCCTTTTTAATATCGCTAAAACATTCGAAAGAGAAAAGCCCAGGGGCTATAATAACCAGTGTATCTAATATCCTCACCATAACTACTAAGGTCAAAATCGATAAGGCCATTATAATAGCCTGCAAGATAAACTATATCTTCGTTGGATATCGATATTCCCCTGGGTACATTTCTTCCTCCACTGAAAGTTCCGGTTCCAAGATAGGTTCCATCATAAGCAAATTTGCTTATAAATATATTTTCATATGCCTCAAGTTCAAGTGTGTATATATCAGTCCCTATCCCCGGATCGAAATCGGTTTCGTCTACACGGTCATCAAAACAACCTGTTATATAAACATCTCCTTTGGAATCAACTGCACAACCCCTTGCTTCAGCACATCCGATTCTATATCCCCATTTATAATTGCCTTCAGTATCGAATCGGCTTATTGCATAATCATCATCATCTGAAATAGTATCACAGCATTTTGGTGGATTAAAATCTACATTTGGCCCCGGGTCAAGGTCTGCATCACCTTTTAAAGAGCTGACAACATATAAAACATCATTTTTAACAGTTGCAGAAACTCCACTGCTTCCTTCTGTAGAGCAGAATTGAACAATCCATGTTGGTTCTATGTCGGTAGAATATTTGGCGATAAAGGCATCCCATATATACAATGCTGATCTAAAAAGCTCTTTTTCATCATCAGGGTCAAAATCAAGTAAACCTGAGAATCCACCTGTAATAAATAAATTATGTGATTCATCACTGCACATCGACAATAGTGCGGCACTTCCATTTTCATTTCCGAGCGTTTTTACCCAGAGAAATGCGCCCAAAGGATTAAATTTCGAAAAGTATACATCGTCACAATCGCCTTTACAAACAGAAGTTTTTATAGCAGTTCCGTCAGAAGGATCGAAGTCCATAGTGCCTTTAAATGCACCTGTTACGATAATGTTATCATTTGAATCGCATTCAATTAAAGAGTATATGGGATATTCCACTGTAACCTCTAGGCATGCGTCCCAGGTTCTTGCCCACAAGAATTCTCCTTTTGAGGAAAATTTCATAAGGAAAGTATCCCAACCATTTACGGCTTCAAAAATACATTCACCGGAACCCGGATCAAAATCAGCCCTGCCTTCAAAAATGCCTGTTAGAATGATATTATTCTCTGAATCGCATTTACCGCAGAGAACCTCTTCATGTTGAAATCGTTCAGAACCTCCCCATGTCCTTGCCCAAATAAAGTCACCATTCAAGTCAAATTTACTCAGAAACATATCCCATTCACCATTTGCTGTTTTCCGATATTCTTCTCCGGTACCAGGATTAAAATTAACAGTGTCATGAAATCTACCAGCAACGTATATATTCCCTAAACCATCCATCTCAATATTCTCTGCCAGTGCTATTCCCCACGTTTTAACCCATCTATTATACGATGCCGGGTAAATCGTTATTGTTTCCGCGCCGATGGCGGATTTTTGGGGGTCGCCATCGTCGATGACTCGCATGGCGACTTTGTGGGTTATCTGATCGGATGTCGTGTTATAAAACGGAGGCGATGTTACCGGCGCACCGTTTGTGTTGGATGCGTCCACATCGAACCAGCCGGGATAATAGTCGAAATCGTATTCGTATTTGATGATGCTTCCATCGGGGTCATCAGTGGCGGGTCCGGGAAACATCTGGATTGATCGTCCCGATTCAATGAAATAATCGGACACATCGAGATCGGCAATAGGAGGATCGTTCGACCATACCTCAGCCGTGAACACCTGGTATGTAGCGAATTCGGGCATGGATGTGAAGTTCAGCGTTACGCCATCGGGGACATCGATAATCGAATCGGTCTGTCCGTAAATCGGGGATTGCGGCGGGACTCGTCGATCGAGCACTTTCACATAACCGGGATAGTAACCGCCTTGTAGAAGATTTTCGTTCGCGATCGGGATTATGTAAATCAACGGGTCATCGGGTTTTCCGGTGTGAGTGCCATCGGGTGTGGTCGATATTTTGAGCTCATTGAACATATATGTGATTTCGATACCGACACCGACAATATCCGATGCGGCGTAAACATCGGATGGATTATCGAGATTCGGATCGACAGTGGCGTCGATCTGCCAGTCGTATACTTCGACTATCACATCGCGGGTCTCGGTGCGATTATCAGGGGACCATCCATGCGCTGGTGGGATCACATTTACTTTCCACGGCGCTTTGCGATTGAATTCGGGATTGAAGTAGATGGGATTCAATCTGTCGAGATAAGTTCTGGTGCTCAAACCGTATCCGAAAGTGAGAAAGAGCTCGAATCGTCCACCGGTGAACCACGCGCTGAATTCATGATTTTCAGTGCCCATCTCGAATCTGTTCCAGGTGGAGATTTTTGTGTCGCTGTCATCGACGACGAGAAAATAGGGGCACGCCCATTCGTTATCGATAACATCGGCGAGTTCCCGCGTGTAGCCATCGGCGTATCCGCATGATTCGGAGTAGATTTCGACATCGATCAAATGCGGCTCGGTAGGAGGCTCATCCTCGGGGACTACGATCAGGATGGGGTCGAAGATATCGAGGTCGAGACGGTTTTTTGCCGATGGCGGTTTTGATGGATCGCCTTTTTCGAACGGATGGGTGATTAGAAAATCAGCTCTGATGTACGGGTAATCGAACGCAAGCGCTTTGATTTTGAGGCATGTCGCGCATGGTGTGATCGTGAAGAACGATGCGCCATTCACGATGTAGCTTTGTCCGAGTGATGGCGTACGCATCGGAACTAACTCTCCTGAAATCGCATTTTCATCGATGGTTAGTTCATAAGCTCCGAGCATGCCTGTTGCGGAGAAGCCATCAGCGAATTGGGTCGGAGCGATTATTGGGACTGAGTTTGTGAAATCCGGTTGGGTGCTATCACGTGGGACGAGCGAATTACCGGAGGAGCATCCGGTTAGAAGAAAAAGAAGAATCAAAAATGCGATGTGGAGAGAAACGCGGCAAATTTTGGTTTTGATAAAAAGGCAAAGCTTAAGCGAGTCCCTGGAATTTTTGGGATGCGAATAAATGCGGTTCATAAGATTTTCCTCCAGTTATTTTTTAATTCGGAAAAAGACATTACATATTCGCATGAACCGGTAATAAAAGTATACTCGAAACCTGAATATTTTGCAAATAAAGAATTTTAAATTTTGAATTTTGGGGTCAGTCCCCGGTAAAATTTCATCGCAAAGGCAGTTCTCATGAGTGTTTGCCGAGGTTAAAGCCGGGGTCAGTCCCCGATAAAATTTCTTTTCCTGAGGTTTCTGATTAATTTTTCTGATATAATTTAAAAACAATTTAATTCATTTATAAGGTTTGCAGGGACAGCAACAATCGGAGGATGAGTTCATATGAGATTTTTACGATTATTCATCATATTATCAGTGATGGTGCTATGCTTGATTGGATGTTCAAAAAGCGATAAGAATCCAATCACCGGCGATATACAAACGCTAAAGATGGATGATACGCTGGAATCAATTCCAATTGTCGGATTTGATGGCACCACTGCGCTTGGTCTTCTCGGCGCGTATAACCTTGTTATTTCACCGGGTAATGCAAATGCCGAGTTGACACCGATGCGCACAAACGCTCTTGGAGAATCGTTCGTAGTGAGCGGAGGAGCGTATTTCACAACGCGACCCTGTGTCGATTGTCTCAGGGTTAGCTATATCGGTTTGACAGCGAGTGGTGACATAGCGCTCGGTTTCTGGATCAAACATCCATTTCCGAAGGGAGATCCGGGTCTGCCGCCATCGGGGAAAAATCGCCTCGACCTCGATTTATTCGATGTCGCGCTCATGGTTAAACCGGTAGGCGCAACTCCATCGAGTTATAACCTGATGCAGGTTAATGCGTATACGGGGATTATTCTAAACGCTGATGGGTATTCCGCAGATTTGAACGGTGTTACCGGTGATAATGCGATTCTGCCATATAAAATCTGTTATGAAAAAAGAGGATACAATCGTTTTGAAATGGGCACTTATGATTATTATTTTTATATTATATTTAACAAGGGTCAAACCCAGTTTAATTTGTATCTGACGATGGGTTATGGCGCGAGCGCGACTCTTCCGGACAGGCTGAATCCGATTTATTATAGCCCGGAGTTCAATCGGAAAGCCGCATGGAAAGTAGGGGTTGGACCTCAGATATGGTATGGAAACGATCCAGCAACGATAACAATTGATGTTTTCGACTGGAATCATGGAGGTACTGTCGCGGACACTTTCCCGGACTCCACCCATATTAATTATCTAAAGGCATCATCGGATATTGCATCAGTCGCGGTTGAGGTGCCCGGCATGACCGATAATATTATCACAGCTGCAACAACTGATACACATACTAATGGCTGGGATGATCCGATAACCTACACTGCGACTTTCGCAAACGAGAACAATCTGCCACAAGGAGATTACATAGGACTCGTTAAAGCCCTCGATTCAAGGACACCGGGGACGGGTCTTGAGGGCGATTCGGTGATTCATACTCCTGAGGGAACTCAACTTCAGATGTTCGACCTTACCGAGTTCGCGACATATCAAACTTTCATAGCGACTATAGCTCCTCCCTGTGGACCGATTACCGGACAGGTCGTTTCTCCATCATGCCCCATATCCGGAGTTAAGGATGATGACACAATCGATTTTGTAGTTACCGCATCCAGCGCTAATAACGGCAATCCGATTGTTCTATATGAAGCGGATTGGGACTATGATGGCGTGACATTCGATGTTGACGCATCGAGCACCACAGGCTCTTTCGAGGGTTGCGGTCCTTTCATAAATCCGAATTGCCCTGACCCGATACCTGTCACTTATGCAGTTGCATTCAGAGCCAAAGACAGCTGTTACCAACCTAATGTTACTGTCTTTGCCACATGCGATGTCACGGTTGATATATGCTGCGGTCCGATAACCGGTGATGTTGTTTCACCTCAATGCCCTATTTCAGGAGTAGCGAATCATCAAACACTTGATTTTGTGGTAAGCGCATCCAGCGCTAATGGCGGCAATCCGATAACTCAGTACCAGGTGGACCGGGATTATGATGGCGTTAATTTCGATATTGATGCCACAAGTCCAAATGGCGTATTCGATAATGTAGGTCCATTCGATAATCCCAACTGTCCGGGAAGCGGTGATCCTGCGACATTGACCGTTGCGTTTGCTGCGACTGACAGTTGCGTGCCTCCCAATACAACGATTTTCACCACTTGCGAGGTAACTGTGGATATTTGCGCGGGGTGGGCGCTAACATGGGGCGGCAATGGTCCCGATGAGGGACGATGTGTCGCGAAAGATTCATTGGGAAAAATATATGTAGCAGGGAATTTCAGCGGTACGGTTGACCTCGATCCAAGCGACGCTGAAGACCAGCATATATCAACTGGACTCGAGGATATTTTCCTTTGCAGGTTCAATTCGCTCGGCGTTTTCGAATGGGGTTTCTCATGGGGCGGTACACTATCCGATATTGTACGGGATATCTTTGTTGACTCAAGCGGCAATGTATTTCTTACAGGAAACTTCAGCGGAACATCCGATTTCGATCCGGATACCGCGGTTGATAATCATATATCCGTCAGCGACACTCCTGATATTTTTATAAGCAAGTTCGATTCCACCGGCGATTTCCAATGGGCACGAACATGGGGAGGAGACTCCGTAGACTCCGGCAACGGAATATGTGTCAATAATTCTCAAAACATATATGTGACCGGTTACTTTGACAGCACGGTAAATTTCGATCCCGGTGGAGGGACATTCGACCTGACATCAGGCGGGTTATCGGATATATTCCTGAGCAAATTCGATTCGGGCGGCATTTTTGTTACAGCTTTCAAACTTGGTTCATGGGGAATAGATGAAGCGGAGGAGATAGTAGCTGATGGTTCAGGGAATGTCGTTGTTGCGGGAGAATTCATGGCAAGATTCGATTTCGATCCCGGTTCGGGTACCGATGAGCACCAGTCGGTGGATGGTTACGATACATTCCTTGCCAAATATGATGCCAATCTCAATTATGTCTGGGCGCTGTCATGGGGAGGTTTCGGTGACAGCAAGGGGCTTGGATTATCCCTTGGACCATCGGATAACCTATTCGTCACCGGATTCTTTCAGGAGACAGTGGATTTCGATCCGGATCCCGCGACGATTGTTGAAGTGCCTTCAAACGGTAATTCCGATGCGTTCCTGAGCTTGTTCAACAGCTCCGGCGATTTCCTCCAGGTGCTCACATGGGGCGGTTCCAATATCGATGAAGCTCATGACATTGTGGTCGGCACAACGCATTTCGCTGTAGTCGGAAGCTTTGATGGGTCGGGAGTCGATTTCAATCCGGGTTCAGGAAGCGAGACACATTCGTCAAATGGCAGTTTTGATGCATTCGCGAGCAAGTTTAATCTCACGGGTAACGAATTTATCGGCACTATCACATGGGGTGGTACACAGGCAGATGAGGGATGGGGAGTAGCATTTGATGTGTCGGGTTATATGCTTGCGACCGGTGAATTCAGGGGTGATGTCGATTTCGATCCGGGCCCATGGACCGACAATCGCGCATCAAATGGCGATAGCGATGTTTACTTGGTGAATTTGGTTCTTTAATATGACAGTCAGTGCCATAAGCTTGAAAAATATGGTAGTATTTCATGAAAAGTATGACTATTAAGATGCGCTGAGCGCATCTTTTAATGTTTGAAATACATACCCGGAGGTCGCGACTATGCGAACCCATGTATTACTAATCATATCAATAATCACAATTGCGGGAATGTTCGGATGCTCCGCCACTCGTGAACCCATTAGTCCAAACGGGGATAACCCGAACACATCTTTTGCTGAACCGATTATCCTCGGTGCAGTCGATTTCTCCTATGATGAGAATTCAAACGTTCTTAACGTAATTCCGAACAGGGATATCGCAGCGCATTTTAATGTGACTCGATACATAGTCCCGAACCATATAAAATTGACAATCCTTTCATGGGATCCCGCTACAAGAATTCTGACCGTACAGGTGACAATTGACAATCCGACGAATTTGGATGTCTATGATGTCAGGGGAATCCTGACGAATATGGGGGCGAAAAAGCTCTTAAATGCTGATGATTACACGAAGCTCTTCGATAAGAATACGCCACCGATTGCTAATCCATTCAGGGCGTTTGCGAAAGATGAGCCGAATCGCAAATTATGGGGTCGATATGCAAATCCGAATCAATACACGAAATCGGAGACATACGAAATATATTTCCCATCTGAAATAAGCGCCACTTTCATAATTACGGCATCATGGCCAAGCAACGCTCCGGAACCGTTTGATATAGTGGATATTCAGCAGTCGGGTACGCTATATGAAACGAGCGGGTCTATCGATGTTGTAGTAGAGGTTCTCGATTGGCAGGATATAAGCGCGGATCATGTGATAATCGAGTCGAATCCGGTTACCGGTGCCGATATATTCATGACGCAATTCGATATGTCGCTGTGGGGTGCAACGATAACCAATGACGGAGGCGCATTGGAGGGCGATTATGAAGCCTGGGTCGCAGCGTATGATGCATCCGTGCCGTACGCGCTTTATAATAAATTCACGATACATGTTAATCCCGATACGAGCGGCATATTTTACGATGACTTCACGAATTTCCCGCATGTCTGGACAGCTCATGGGGGAAACTGGTGGGGCAAGTATAACGGGTACATGGATGCGACCCACGGCGGTCAGTGCTATGAGGAGGATACCGGAAGCGACGAGGAAAATCTGAATGTCAGCTATGTTTCCTCACCATCTATCAGCGTGCCTTCGTCAAATCAGAATCTGGAATTGAGATTTCATCACACTATAGATGTCGATCCGGTTGGGATGGCGAGAATGGCATGGGATATGTGCTACGTGCGGATTAACGGTGTACAGGTATTTCCAACCGGCGGTCCTCCATATGAAGAAAATCGGTATCCTTTTCAGATTGACTATTTCTATTGCTGGACCGACGATTACGCCATGACAGAAAGCATTTTCAACCTTGGGAAATCATACAACGGAAAATCGATAAGGATTGAATTTGTCCTTGACACATATGACTATATAGACAATTGCAAGCCTTTGCATTTCGGCTGGCTGATTGATGATGTCAGTCTCGATTTCATTTAATACACTATTTATTATTTATGGTAAGGATATGGGGAAATAAGCTCCATTGGCCTGACATAGATGTGACACGACAAAAATGATAATCGCTTCTGTAAACGTCTAAATCATGGGCTTGTCACCTCAGATTTTGATTTTAGAGGGGTAATTATCACGCAATCACATCATTTAGATAATATATTACAAAGGTCTCTATTTTATTATCAAGCTTCCAATAAACTGGTAAAGCATGAGGAATCCAATCAATAGAAAATAATAAATAAATAAGAGAATCGGAACAATAATTACCGTTATTAAAAGCAGTAAAATCGCTTTTTTCCAATCCGTCTTTAAAATAAATCTGGTCGGTATCACTCCAATAGCCGCACCGATAAAATAACTCAATTTTTCAAGTTTAAGCAGGTGCAAAATCCTGTTTGAAGAATTAGTAATCAAATAAATAACTAATATGTTAAGAAAAAAAATCACAGTAATATTTAATAAACTTTTTATGAAATTCACATTTTGAACTTTCAAATATTTAGCTGCCCGCATGAAAAGAAACGCGGAAAGCACCCATAAAATCAATATTGATGGGATAAGAGCCTCTGGTGGGAACATATCATTGACCATGAATATCATTAACAATCTCCCGTGGATTTCATGATAATTGCCGGCAACATCACCTTAGGTTCCATCATGGTCTTGGCATGAGGAAACATGCTCCACCGGCGCAGCAAAGACCTAACGCGAAAAATATGATGATTGTTACGACAAGCATCACGATGTATGTCAAAAATGCTCTTCCCCATTCTGTGTTCAGAATGTACTTGATAAAAATAGTCGAGATAATCGCGCTGATTGCGAAGGAGATAATAAAACTTCTACCGCTGAGTGTAGCATTTCTCAGCGGTACCGATGCGATTGCGTTAACTATCATCGTGACCAGCGATGTGATAAAACATTTGCCGAAATCGGCATCGGGGATGTCCATATAATTCGCAGCATACATGAGGACCAAAGCGTTGATTATTATACCGACTATCCCGGCGCCGAGTAGCATCGGAAGCCCGATTTGTGATATAGATGATGGTTCCATGATTCCTCCAGGATGTTAAATGGTTGAAATACTCAAACCAGCATAGAAGGATAAATTTTTACATATAATAGACACTTAATCAATCGCAAAGTTGCATGAAAGACAAACATCTGAATCATGGAGCCTGTCGCTTTACAGGTTTTGGTTTTAGATGAACAAATGTCGCGCCATCGCCACCGTGCATGGGGTCGCAAAGAACATAACCCTCGACCAGCTCATGTTTTGAAAGATGCGAATGAATCATTTTCCGAAAATCGCCTTTGCCTTTGCCATGTACAATCCTGACTGTGAGAAAGCCCTGCTTCGACATGTCTTCGATGAACATATCGATAATCGCACAAGCCTTCTTCTTGTCACGGATGAATTTATGCAGGTCGATCTCCGGAATCATATTAATGTTTAAATTATACTTCGGGTAACAAAAAATCTTGCTTTCGCGGTAAAATACAGACTGTAAATAATCCATGAAAATCAATCAGGAAGAAATTCCCAAGAAAATCATCGAATCCAACATCGCCATAATCGGCTATGGACCAATCGCGCGCGCAATAGCGCTGTGCTTTCGCGATTCAGGATACAAGGTTTCAATCGGACTCAGGGATATTTCGCAGAATATCCAAAACGCAAAAGATGATAGCTTTCCCGTTGCGACCATAAAAGAATCCGTGAGTATCGCGGATGCTGTTTTTCTTCTCATCCCCGATGATGTCCAGGGCGATGTTTTCAAGGAGCATGTATCGCAAGTCATGCGTAAAAATTCAATCCTTGTCCTCGCTCATGGATATTCGTTTCTGTATGAGAAAATTGAATTACCCGATGGTATCGATGGAGTTGTAATCGCTCCTCATGGACCCGGAAAAGCGTTACGTGAGTTATATCTTGCCGGAAGTGGACTCGCTTGCGAAATCGCGATTTATCAGGATTTCACAGGCAACGCTACCAATCGAGCTATCGCACTGGCTCGCTCACTCGGATTTGATAAAGGATGTTTGCGGATAACATCGGTCGCTGATGAGGTCATCATGGATCAATTTTCAGAGCAGATGGTTCTCTGCGGTGGTGTTGTGGAGCTTATGCGCGCGGCGTACAAAACACTTGTTGATGCCGGCTATAATCCGGAAAGCGCATATGAATCGGTCGTTCGTGAACTGAAATATACTATCGACATAATGCACGATTATGGTCCTGAGGGACTTTTCTTAATCATCTCAAAGTCAGCGCTGATAGGGAGTATCCTTAATGGGAAAATGGCTGTCGGGGATGATGTCATGAAGAGGATGAAATCGGTTCTTGATGAGATTCGCGCAGGTGAATTCGAAAAAAAATTCAGATCATATGCGGAGCGACTTCCAGACCTTGAACATTTCATAGAACAGTTGAAACGCGATTTTGAGCATTAAAAACCCACTGGGATCGCGGACATCCCTGTCCGCATTCTTCCCCTGATTTGCACAATTGCGGACAGGGATGTCCGCGATCCCGGTATTGCGATTTTGTGTTTGATTCACAATGGATATGTTGTGGTAAACTTTTAATTTAAAGCTGATTATGTATTTTTTGAAAAACTAATGCGGTTTCCGGAAAGGATGTTACAGATGTTGCATGACAAAATGGAAAAAGCGCTTAACGAGCAGGTAAACGCTGAAATGTTCTCCGCATACCTTTACCTCGCTATGGGCGCTTATTTAGAATCCATCGGCCTCAGGGGCGGAGCGATATGGATGAACGCTCAGGCGCAGGAGGAGATGGTTCATGCGATGAAGATTTATAATTTCGTAATGGATCGCAGCGGACGAGCAAAACTCCTTGCCATTGATGCTCCCCAGTTCGAGTGGAAATCCATGCTTGATGCGTTCGAAGCGGCGTACAAGCACGAGGTCTATATCACCGGGCGAATCAACGACTTGATGAATCTCGCTCATGAACTCAAAGACCACGCCACAGCTGAAATGCTTAATTGGTTTGTGAAGGAACAGATCGAAGAGGAGGCTCAAACCAGTGAAATAGTCCAGAAACTGAAACTTGTCGAGAACACACCCGGAGGTGTTTTCCTGATTGATAAGGATCTCGGAACCAGAATTCCATTGTACACAATGCCTCCGACCGCAATGTAACGCCGACTTCCAGTCGGCAGTACCCCCGACATTCTGTCGGGTTTGCACGACTGTTGAGTAATATTTCAGATATTCTTACGCGCATGGGAGACAACAAAATGAAACAATTCAAATCTGTTGATGAAATACTCGATTTCGCAATCGCCAAGGAGGAGGAGGCGTCCAATTTCTACTCCGACCTCGCGAAACGAATGCAAAGAGCCGCGATGAAAAAGCTCTTCGAGGATTTCTCGCGTGAGGAGCTCAGTCATAAGGCCAAGCTAATGGCTGTGAAAAGCGGAAAACTCCTTTTGAAAGCGAAAGAGAAAGTACTGAACCTGAAAATAGCTGAATATGTATCTGAAGTGCCAAAGACAGGGGATTTCGATTACCAGAAGGCTCTCATTCTCGCGATGAACCGCGAGAAGGAGTCGTTCAAGCTATACAACGACCTTGCAAGTACAACCGATGATACCGGCATACGCGAAACATTTCTCGCATTAGCTCAAGAGGAAGCAAAGCACAAACTGCGCATCGAACTCGAATACGATGAGCGAATATTGGGCGAGAATTAGAATGATATTAGCAAAGGATAATTAATTTAATAAATTTCTTTTTATTATAATGCTAAATAGTATTATTTCTTTAACGCAGCTTTCATCGCATTTCCGATATCTGCGGGGCTTTCGGCGATGGTGATTCCTGCGGCTTTCAAGGCGGCGACCTTCTCAGCAGCGGTGCCTTTACCGCCTGAGATAATCGCTCCAGCGTGACCCATCCGCTTCCCTGGAGGAGCGGTCATGCCAGCGATAAATGCCGCAACCGGTTTTGTCATATTCTTTTTGATAAACTCCGCAGCTTCCTCCTCCGATGTCCCTCCGATTTCACCAATCAGAACAACACCATCAGTTTCCGGGTCTTTCTCGAATAGATCAAGGAGGTCGATGAAATTCGTTCCGGGGATAGGGTCACCGCCGATGCCGATACATGTTGATTGACCTAAGCCAAGCTCGGTGAGTTGAGCGACGGCCTCATAGGTGAGAGTCCCGCTGCGGCTTATAACGCCGATTCGTCCGGGTATATGAATCGGACCGGGCATAATCCCGATTTTGCATTTTCCGGGAGTGATGATACCGGGGCAGTTAGGACCGATCATTCGGCTTGAGCTTCGGTCGAGGATTGCTTTTATATGAATCATGTCGCGTGTCGGGATACCCTCGGTGATAACGACAATTACGCCGATACCGGAATCGACAGCCTCGACGATAGCGTCAGAGCAGAAGTCAGCTCGTACGAAAATCGCTGATGCGTTAGCGCCGGTTTCCTTGACCGCTTTCAAAACGGTGTTGTAAATAGGGATGTCATCGAGGTCCTGACCCTCTTTTCCGGGAGTGACTCCCGAGACAACCTTTGTGCCGTATTCAACCATGTGCCGCGTGTGGAAGCTTCCCTCACTGCCGGTGATGCCTTGTACTACAACGCGTGTGTTTTCGTTTATTAGGATGCTCATCTGGTTGGTCCTTTCATTTTCGTGAGGGCGGGTTTATTCGAATTTACTCGTTAAATCGATTTCGAATATTTCTCGGTTTGACCTATTAATTCGATAACGAGGTCAACCCGCCCCTACGGAACATCGATTTTATTTTCATAATCAGGGCGGGTTTATTCGAATTTACTCGTTAAATCGATTTCGAATATTTCTCGGTTTGACCTATTAGTTCGATAACGAGGTCAACCCGCCCGTACGGAACATCGATTTTATTTTCATAATCAGGGCGGGTTTTATTCGAGTCTACTAGCTAAATGGATATTGAATATTTATCGGGTCTACCAGTAAGTTCGATAACCGGGTCAACCCGCCCCTACAGAAACTTATCTATCTTTTTAACCAGGGCGGGGTTATTCGGATTTACTCGTTAAATCGGTTTCGAATATTTTTCGGTTTTACCTATTAGCTCGATAACGAGGTCAACCCGCCCGTACGGAAGATCGATTTTATTTTTTTAATGCCGCGACAACTTTTTCAGCGGCGTCTTTCATTGTGTTCGCGATGATGAATTTTTTAGGTGCGGATTCAATCATCTCGCGTGCCTCTTTCGCGTTCGTGCCCTCAAGACGGATAACCATTGGAACTTTGACATTGACGACTTTGAGAGCTTCGATTATTCCGCCAGCGACTCTATCGCATCGGACTATGCCGCCGAAAATATTTATCAGAACCGCTTTAACATCCTTGTCGCTCGTGAGGATTCTGAACGCGTTGGATACGGCTTCGACACTCGCACCACCGCCGACATCAAGGAAATTAGCGGGCATCGAGCCTGCAAGTTTGATTATATCCATAGTCGCCATGGCAAGTCCGGCACCGTTAACCATGCATCCCACGGCACCGCCATCAAGCTTTATGTAATTGAGCCCGTACTTCCCGGCTTCAGTCTCAAGAGGATTTTCTTCATCAAGATCGCGCATCGCGACAATATCCGGATGGCGATATAACGCGTTGTCATCGAAATTCATTTTGACATCGAGCGCGACAACATCATCGGAATTGGTGATGATAAGTGGATTAATCTCCGCAAGAGAGCAGTCATTCTGTTCGAAAGCTCTGTACAGGGCGAAAATAAAGGATGTCATTTTTGATGTGATTTTGGGGTCAAGGTCGAGTCCGAACGAAAGTCGACGCGCCATGAACGGCATGAATCCTATTGATGAAGATATCCATTCCTTGAGTATCGCATCAGGATTTTGTGCTGCAACTTTTTCTATTTCGACACCGCCCTCCTTGCTCATCATGATAATGGGGCAGCGTCGAGAACGGTCTATTGTTATGCCAAGATAGAGTTCCTTTTTGATATCGAGAGCAGCGGCAATGAGGACTCGTCGTACTATCTTACCCTCCGGTCCTGTCTGAGTGGTTACGAGACGCATTCCGAGCATATTACGAGCGGTTTCGATTGCTTCATCAGATGATCCTGCAAGTTTGACACCGCCTCCTTTGCCTCGTCCACCTGCGTGAATCTGCGCCTTGATTACATAAGGGGGATTCCCAAGTTCCTTAATAACTCCTTGAGCGTCTTCAATTTTGAAAATGACTCTCCCTTGCTGAACAGGAGCGCCGTATTTTTTAAGGATTTCCTTCGCCTGGTATTCGTGTATCTTCATTTATGTGATACTCCTTAAAGATTACATCGGATGTTGACCATGTAGGGGCGTATCCATGTATGCGCCCATATTTTTGCACATGTGTACACCCACATTTTTGCACATGTGCACCCATTATATCGAATAAGAGGGTAGATACGCGGATCTACCCCCACAATTTCAAAGGATACAATTATAGAAAAATTGGGATTTGAAATCATTCACCTTGAGAGGATGATTCACTTTTTTCCTTTTCTTGTTTCTCTTTCTCCTCTTTTGCTTTTTGGCGTTCTTCCTCGACATCTATTTTTTTAATTGACTCCACCTGACCGAAAGCCTCGTAAACCTTCGTTGTGAGCCACATTATTAACGATTCGCTTGCAAGGTCATCTTTTTTCTCGCTGTTCTCCTTATCCTTGCGGAACATTTTAACATTGCCCTGCATGAATAACCTGTCCGCTTCTTTTTTATAAATAGCCTTGTCAGCATCTAATTCCTGGTGCTCCTGCCATGCCTTTACATTACCCTCAGCCTCGAAATCCTTTTTTTCTGTCCAGAGAGTGAATTTATCGGATTGCCCGTCAGCCGATTTTTTAAGGTCCTCCAGTGTTTCCTTGGATTCATTTTTGGCATCTACTATTCTCCAAAGAATGAGCCAATCGCCATTGTCCTGATGCGCTTTGACATTGCCTTCCGCTACCATAATCTCGTCTTTATCGTTAAAAGTAACCTTGTCGGTGCTTCCCTTTTTTTCTTTCTGCACGGCAAGGACATTGCCCTCAAGGGTAGTGATTTCCTCATCCCCTCTTGATTCAAGAATGTCGCAGGTGATTGTAGTTTCCGGTCTCAGAAGCGCGTTAGCCCATTTGTCTTCTTTGTCTTTAACAACATCACGGTCGAAAAGCCAATCGCCTTTTTTTTGCCAGAGTTCGACACTTCCCTCGAGCACTGTCAGTTCTGTTTGTTTTTCATGATAGGCAGCTTTTGCATACGCGTAACGTCCCTCCTGGATAATCTTCACCTTTTCCGATTTCACGACCCATCCATGGAATATCTTTTCTCCCCAGTTGTATTCGCCTTCATCGCAAAAGACCGTTGTATCATCCTGACCGAGAGCGCGCTTGACCCGCTCTTTACGCGGCGCATCCTCTTCGAGCTTATCCTCGTATTCACGCCCATAGACAAAGATTTCGATATTCCCATGAGCTTTTGCGAGTTTATCTTTAAAGAAAGCCTCGAGTGTTTCGCATTTCATTATTCCATCTTCGTTATCCGCGAGGACACCATCCTTACCCCAGAATTTACCCCATTCTTCATCCTCATTGAATTCGGCAAATTCGCTCAGGATAGTGAGATCCTCATAAACCATTCTCGCGTTCCCATCGAGTTTTACAAGGTTCTTGAGTTTGTCGCGCGTGATTTTATCGGCTGAGAAATCGACGAATTTCCGTCCTTCGGGAGGCTCGATACCCTCAAACTCCAACTCAAAAAATGTTTCCTCTTCAATTGGGGGAAGTCTGATATCGGGAAGTGTTGGTCCGATAAATTCTTTACCTTCACCCTTACTCGGATATTCCTCCGATGGTAAGAATGGACCGACAAAATCCTCCTGTTCGGTGATTGCAGGTGGTTTTGTTTTTTCTTTGGCTTTTACTGGTTGCTGCTCAGCTTGTTCTTTTATGGGTGCACCGGGACCGCTTTTTTTCATCTCCTCGAATATCGTTAGAAGGTCTCGCTCTTCAGTTTTTTCTTCTTCAGTTGCCTGTTCTTCAGAGCTTCCTTGCTCGTCTTTTTTCACTTCCTCGGATGATTCCTTCGTTTCCTGTTTCTCATCCCCGCTTTTCTGTTCTTCATCTTCTGCTGATTTTTCCTCATCCTCTTTTTTCTCTGTATCCTGATCCGATTGTGTACCTATGGATTGGTCGGTGGCCTGCGATGAGGAATCCTGCGCTGAAACCTGAAATGCCGTGATGAGGAAAATAATTGAAGCGACCAAAACCAGATACCAGATCTGTGTTAGAAAGCGGAATATCGAGGATTTATGGAAATCACTCACCGGATTTGCTCTCCTCTCCTTCCGGTTTTTTTTCTTCTTTTTTCTTTGATTTGGATTCGCCTTTTTCCTCTTCAACTTCTTTAATTTCTTTTTCGTATTTTTCCGGAATCAGCGAACGTCCAACAGCAGTACCCTCAGCGATATATCGGTTCTCTTCGGTGTAAATAGTCATTTTATCGGCATCGATTCGCTCTCCATCCTTGTTTCGATACCTGACATTACCGGTAAGGATAAGGATATCATCCTCATCCGAGAACTCGCCCTCATCGGCAATCATGTTCTGCTCTTCCTGTTTGAAATAGACATCGCCGGTCATGTAGATATAGTCCTGCTCATCATAGCTAATCATGGCATCAGACCATATTTTTGTAGGCTTTTTAGCATCTTCTTTGGCTTTCTCATCGGTGACCTCCTCAAGCAATCCCTCCTTTTCAAGCCATGCGCCATCGAATTGCTCGATAAACACATCGCCATCAGCCTGCAAAACTCCAAGCTCATCGGAATAGACCATGTTTTCACATGTGAATAGTTTTTCTTTCTGGCGAACCTCGACTCCTCCCCATGAATCGATGAAGTCGGTTTTCCAGAACACATTGATGAAGTCGCTAAAAATCTCGGTAGTCGATTTTGAGAGAGCCTTAAGAGTTTTTGATGGTTCCTCGTTTTGTTTTTCGAATTTTTTTATTGTCTCCTTGCTGAAATCGAACGCCCAGATATACGCATCGAAACGTGGTTTAAGCAGATTCTTTTTCAGTTCGATATCGAGTCGGTTGCTGAAAATCTTTTTATTCTGCTTCCAGCAATAGACCTGATTTTTGAGACGTTCGGGAAACATGCCGGGGAATGGTTCCGGGTCGATTGATGCTCTCCTTCTTACGGTTCCCTCAGCTTCTTCAGGTGATGACTTTCCATCCGATGATTTCTTCTCATTTGAGGATTGGCTTTCTTTGGAGGTTTTCCCGATTGCACCTTTATTTTTAAATACATCCTCAAAACCCTCAAGTCCCGTTGATTTGGCATCCTCAGGAAGGAATTTCAGCTCTTCACCTTGCGCTTCCTCTTTTTTTTCTCCCTCTTCGGTCTGTGGTTGATATTTCAACGGAGACAATGGCTGGAACTCTTCTTCCCTGAGATAGAACTGATATTTTTTTCGGATTGTATGAGGGATATAAGGATAGCATTCCATATATTTTTCAGTTTTAGCATAATGGACGAATTCGCATTCTATGTTGATAACATCATCAGGATCGCGTTCACCCTCTATCTTGACCTCTTCCAGATCGATATATCCCTCTTTTGTAAGGAAGTTCTCTTTTTCAACACCTACTACGTACATTGAGACTTGTCCGAGGAAATCAATTCGCTCCATGTCCTTATCGCCAAATAGCATGTCGGAAAGAACGTGATTATCATCGATCCAGATATCAACTGGTTTCGGGCAGCTGAACTCTTTTTGTTTATCGCGCCAGATCAGGATATCGGTGGTCATTTTAGTTGTGCCGTCCTCGCTTTCAAGACGGACATTACCTGTCATTTTGAGTTCTTCGCGCTCCTTGTTGTATGATGCCTCATCGCCGTATCCGAGTATGTTCAGCCGCCCCTCTTTATAAATTTTCAAAACCTCTATCTGTTTCGCTATATTCTCCCCGCTATCGGCCTTTTGCTCAACGATCTTGCTTTCGAGCTCCCAGATCTGCGAGAAGAGTTGACGATTATTTGAAAGTTTGTTCTTTTCATCGAATTCATATCCCGTCGCGAGAACATCCTCGACCAGGGTAATATCACTTTTTTCCTCCGTGAAAATATCCTGTAGATTCTTCTTTGCTTCATTCGCGGAAATAATTGTGAAATACACGAGTCCACCGAGGACAACCACTCCTATGGCGAGATTCTTTGTCGCGATAATCCAGGGATATTTTTTAATCAGCTCTTCCATTTATTTACCACTGGGATCGCGGACATCCCTGTCCGCTTTTCACAGGCAACCGGCAATCATGCGGACAGGGATGTCCGCGATCCCAGCCGTCGGGACGACAGCGCTCCCAGCAGTACCACCATATTTTTCGACACTTATTATCATGTCCTTGTTCACATATTCACCCTTTTATGGTTCTCTCCCCTTTTTTAATTCAATTCCTTTTTTCACCATGATTTTTTTAACTCTTTTTATATCCGGAAGACTCGGCATGGCTCCAATTACCGTGGTCGATTCGGCTGCCACGATATTCGCGAGCTCAAGCGACTGATAATAGCCTTCTCCGGATGCCACGAAATGCACATAGCTCCCTACAAAACTATCGCCAGCGCCTGTAGAATCAACGGAATCGACTTTTTGACCATCCACATAACACTCGCCTTCGGGACCAATCATCGCTGCGCCATTAGCTCCAAGCGTAACTATATATAGCTTGCGGTAGTCGTAAAGAGGCGATTTCTTAACTTCGAATAAATCATCCGGTGTTTCTATTGTGCGGTTAAAAAAGCCTGTTGCTTCCAGCTCATTAAAGATGAAAACATCGACAAGCTTGATAACCTCATCGGGGACTTTACGATAAGGGGCGTAGTTCATTATTGTCCTGACTCCCTGCTCTTTTGCGAGCCTCAAAACAGCAAGGTTTATATTATCGGGGATTTCAAGTTGGAGAATCAGATGCGATGAAAGTAAAAGTGCATCATATACATTCTGGTCGATATCATCGAGACTGAAATTCATATTAGCGCCGGAGAATCCTCCGATTAAGTTGGTGCCATCCGGTGCGATTAAAATAAGTCCGAGCGCTGTGTTCTCGTTTTTGAGTATTCTCAAACCCCTGACCGGGAAATTCTCTTTTTCGAGTTCTGTGAGTACGATATTTCCAATGGCGTCATCGCCAAGACGTCCGAAGAAATATACCTTGCTACCGAGCCTGTGAGCCTGCAATGCCTGGTTGAATCCTTTTCCCCCGGGAGGCATCGCGAGCTCTGTCCCGAGCACTGTCTCACCTTTCGATGGCAGATGCGGTACCTTGAGTGCAAGGTCAAGACATATCGAACCGAATACTGTTATTGTCGGTGGCATTACAAGCAATTTATTATACAGCAGGCGATACAGTTCCGTACGTCCTAAGCGTCAGCGACACGCTCCGAGCTATGAGCGTCAGCGTACTCGGTGTGCAGCATGATTAACTGGTTGTGTTGCGCGTTAGCGAGTTCTGTACGTCCTAAGCGTCAGCGACACGCTCCGAGCCATAAGCGTTAGCGTTCACTGTATACGGTGCAGCGAGCTCCTATGCAGAGCATTTGATATAATTGTGTGTGTATAGCGCAGATGAACGATAAATCCACCAAAGACTGGAATCCAAAACTTCTCTCGGTTATTATCCCGTGCTACAACGAGGTTGGTAACATCGAGGAGGTTATCAAGGCTGTCGAGTCCGTGGATGTCGGTATGCCAAAGGAGATAATCGTCGTTGATGATGGCTCGCAGGATGGTACTGTCAAAGTGCTTAAAGAAATCCGTGAGAAGCTAGGGGACGATCAAATTCTTAAGATTCATTTCTCGATGCTCAATTTCGGAAAAGGAACCGCGATTCGGGTCGGTTTGAAATATGCGACCGGCGACATAATCATCATTCAGGATGCCGACCTCGAATACGACCCTCACGATTACCCGAAACTGATTGAGCCTATCAAGCGTGGCGAGATGGATGTCGTTTTCGGCTCGCGGTTTCTCGGACGAGCTCGTCCTGAAGGCATGAAACTTCTCAACTGGTTTTTCAATAAAATAATCGCTCTTCTCGCGAGGATTCTATATCCCGGACATAGAATCACTGATGAAGCCACATGTTATAAAGCCTTTCGGAGCGATATTATTCAATCTCTCGATTTGAAATGTGAGAGGTTCGAGTTCTGTCCCGAAGTCACAGCGAAAGTGTTTAAGGGATCGTATCGATTTAAAGAAGTTCCTATTAGCTACAAGGCTCGTACAATCGAAGAAGGTAAAAAAATCAGTTTGCGTGACGCGTTTGAAGCGATTTATACTCTCATGAAGTATAGAATCAAGAGCTGAGGATACCTAAATTTCAGGAGGAGGAACGCTGATCGAAAGGAACAGCCTTGTCGTTTGACCATTGACTATGGTTATTGGATCGATCATGACAGAATAGTTGCCATCGTGGGTGGTCGAGGCTCCAATGTAATACTGACCTCCGGGTAGCGTGGTGAAGAATCGCGCTTCATCATCGACAGGAATCTCAGCGAATATCACAGGGGGATCGTCGATCGATTCATAAATCCTGACCCATGCACCCATTACGCGTGTCTCGCTATCGGAGTAGAATACGGCGCCGGCAACCGAACCGACATCAGTCTCGAGCCTTTCGCATCCGGTGAAAAGCGGAAGCATGAGGATTGCAAGGATTATGAGAATTTGATATTTGATTTGTCGCATTAGTTTTCTCCTTCAATCAGAAGTGGCATTGATTATATTATGTCCTGCTGAATCGGGCAAGTTGTCATAGTCTTCTTAGGGCTGTCATAAATTCTTCAACTGTAATGCCCGCAGTTCTGATTAGCCTTCTTAAAAGTGGTTTTCGCAGGTCTTTTTTATGGAAGGGGATTGTGATGTTCTTCATATTATCTGGATGGTTATACACTCTATGCGAGCCGTGTGCGGAGGTTAGCTTATACCCAAGACTTTCAAACACTTTAGCTACAGTTTGGGGTTTTAAAGGTATCAGAATTTCTTTACCGCTTGGTTTACTTTCGCGAACCATCTTTTTATCCGATTTTAACTGATGGAGTCGTCAGCACCGGGAAGTATGCTTTTATGGGAAGAAGGATAGTTTTATTATTCATTTTAATTTTGATTTTGTAATAATCGCGGTTTGGAATTTCTATTCTCTCTTTTTTAAATCCCAGTTCCTTAAGGATATTTTCTATTTTACCAGTGGAAATTGCATCAAGAAGCATTGCATTAATCATGTTCGATAGGTTCTTTAGAGCTTCGTTCTTATTTTCCCCTTGATCTAATAGTTCCAGCTCTTTGCATTCTGCAAAATGCCAGCCTTCTTCCTTGAAGAAAAAACAAGAAAGGCAAGCCTCAACAATACGAAAATTCCAATCAATGTAGATATATGAGTAATCTGACATGGCTATATTTCCCTTTCAGATTCCTTCTATCATAACAGTAGATAAAACCATTATGTAATTATATCACCGATACATGGACATCTTTGTGCTAAAATTGGAATCCCTTATGCGGCTGTTCGACGAAGATAAATACACGCCCTCCATGAGGCAGTATTTCGGTATTAAGGAGAAATACCCAGATGCTATCCTCTTCTTCCGCATGGGCGATTTTTATGAGATGTTTGGTGCTGATGCTGAAATCGCTGCCGAGATACTCAATATCGCGCTCACGAGTCGTGACAAGGGCAAAGAGAACCAAATCCCGATGTGTGGCGTGCCCTACCATTCTGCGACCCCGTATCTGAAAAAACTTCTTGAAGCTGGAAAAAAAGTTGCTGTCTGCGAGCAGATGGAGGATCCCAAAAAAGCGAAGGGGATTGTCAAACGCGATGTGGTGCGCCTTCTAACGCCGGGAACGCTTCTTGAGGATGAGTTCCTCGAGGAGGGTGGACGGAATTATCTCGCGGCGATTGCGATTCACAATGGACGAATCGGGCTCGCCCTCGTTGAGCTTTCGATGGGTGCGTTTCTTGCCACGGAGGTTGATGATTCGAGAGTCGGACAATCTGTAATCCTCGATGAACTCAAGCGATTCAACGCGAGCGAGGTTCTAATCCCGGATGATATCGGTCGCGACTGGGTTATCGGCTTAAGAGCATCGATCGAATCGTACAAGTGCATTCCCGGTGATGAAATCACAGCTACTCAAAATGTGGCACGAAAAATCGGTATTGAGAATCTCGAAAGCCACGAAATAAAAAAGCATCCAGCTGCGATTCTCGCCGCGCATTCTGTTCTGCAATATCTTGATTCATCGCACACAGCCGCGCTCCAGGCGATTAATCGTCTGATTTACTATGAAACAGATGAGTATCTCATTCTGGATGAGGACACTCTCAAGAATCTCGAAATAATAAAAAATATGCGAACGGGAGGACGGGAGCATACTCTTCTATGGGTGCTTGATAGAACCCGGACTCCGCTTGGCAAGAGGGAACTCGCTGAATGGATTACTCGTCCGCTTACAAATCGAAATGAAATTATAATGCGTCATGATGCTGTCGCGGAATTGAAAAAACAATCGCTGACACGTGAATCGATCAGGGATTCGCTTAAGGGCATGTCCGATATTTCAAGGATTGTCGCGCGGATCGTTTCCGGAATCGCGTTTCCGAGAGACCTTGTGGCATTGCGTGATGCTCTCGGGCGAATCCCATCGATAAAAGTGTTGCTCAAGCGCCTCTCATCGGAGTTTTTAAACAAGCTTAATGAGGAAATCGAGATTCATAACGATACTCTCGAGATACTGAACTCCGCGATTGTTGTCGATCCGCCGCAACTGCCGAATCCATCGGTGTTTAAGAAGGGTTGGTCCAAGGAGCTCGATGAACTGACGAGTCTGACAGGCGATACACGAAGCGCATTGATACAAATCGAAACGAGGGAACGGGAACTCACGGGACTCCAGAAATTAAAAGTCGCGTATAACAAGGTGCATGGATACTATATCGAGATTCCGAAAGGTCAAGCGGGACGCGCTCCAGAAAGATATTTCCGAAAACAAACGCTCTTGAACGCGGAAAGATTCGTGACTCAGGAACTGAAAGATCTGGAGGAAAAAATTGTTGGTGCGGAGGAGAAAGCTGATGAGCTGGCGAAAGAGCTCTGGCGCGAGTTGCTATCGAGAATCTCCGAGTTCAGCAAAAGCTTGATAAATACAGCATCAGCGATAGGACGTCTCGATGCGCTCATCTCGCTCGCGCAAGCATCTGCCGAGGAGGGATGGGTGCGAGCTGAAATTCTCGATGAACCCCGCGTAGAAGTAACCGACTCGCGTCACCCGGTGCTTGAAAAAGTGATGGGACGCGATTTGTTTGTCCCCAACGATGTCAACCTTGATCGCACAAATGCGCAGCTTAATATCCTCACCGGACCCAACATGGCGGGGAAATCTACGTACATGCGTCAGGTCGCTCTCGCGATAATCATGAATCAGATAGGGGGATTCGTTCCGGCAAAAACCGCAAAGCTCGGTATATTCGATCGCATTTTCACTCGAGTTGGAGCTACCGATGATCTCGCTTTGGGTCAGAGCACGTTCATGGTGGAAATGCGCCAGACAGCGCAGATTCTTTCATCCGCGACACCGAGAAGCTTCATAATCCTCGATGAAATCGGACGAGGTACAAGCACATTCGATGGTCTCGCGCTTGCGTGGTCGATAGCTGAATATATACACAATTCGCCAACTCTCGGTTCAATCACTATCTTCGCGACACATTATCATCAACTCACACGGCTTGCCGATTTTCTACCGCACGTACGAAATCTCAGAATCATGCTCAAGGAGGAGGGCAGCGATATTATATTCTTGCGCAAAGTGGTACCGGGACGAGCTCAGAAGAGTTACGGGATTCAGGTCGCACGATTGGCGGGACTTCCCGATGATGTCCTCATCCGCGCAAATGAAATTTTCGCTGCCATTGAAAAAGAGCGTTTTGAAATCAACATAATCGGTCGCACACATGGAGACAGGCCATTATTCGATATTCCGGAGAAAGGCAGGGATGAGGAACAAGGAAATTTGTTTGAGTAGCATAACACAATCCCCTCCCTGACGGTCGGGGTGCGTCTTGCTGCGTATACGCACCCCACGCGTGAGCACGGGGAATCCGTACTGCAAGCGTTAGCGCCTCGCCCATATCTGCAAGCATCAGCGGTCGAAATCAGGTATAATTATCTAAGTTATTTCCTAAACTAATTTAATGAATGGAAGAAAACAAACCAAATAACGATTTAGGAAATCGGGACGATCAGGAGAAACCTTCTCGAGATGCTGAGTCTTTAAGAAATGGTGAAACAAAATCCCGAGGACGTTATGTTGTCTTTGACATCATAATAATCATAGTTCTTTTTTATGTAGTTTGGGTAATTTTATTTAATATCATAAAAATCCCTTATGAATATAAATTGTGGAAAACAATTATTGGTTATTTCATACTCTATAGTTGGTTGCTTTTCCCTCCAATTATTTTTTTTATATACAAATTCAAAAAACAAATAAATTGGATAACATTTGTAGTTGGAAATTTTGTTTGGTTGATCTTTCTTCTTTATGCTATTCCTTGCTTTCTTGGAGCGAGACGCAGTGACTGGGAGGGCAGATGTGAACTTACTTTAAAAGCGCTTGCAGCGACTGAACACGAATACAAACACAAAAATGAATATCGTAATTTCGGAACCTGGCATGAACTGCAAAAAACACAACCGCCATTGATAGAATCAGGTTATTCAAGAGCTAATATTATTGATAACTATTCACTCGTTGTTTTTGATGTGAAACCGTCCTCTTTAAATGCAAATGGAGAAAGCAATGACGATTCAACATTTATTATTGTCGCGATTCCCAGAAGCACTCGAAATAAATTAGTGACTTTTGCCATAGGAGAAGACCAGACACCAAAAATCTGGCGTGGTAACCCATCTGAGTGGGAAATAGAAAAATATTTGATTTGTGATAAATCAATATGGAAACCACTTCGATAGGTTCTCAATCTTGGTCTTTTCAGTAACAAGGTTGATTTCTCTTTAAAAATTCCCCATCATTATCCACGTTTTCCAACTTTAAGATTCATGAGGTGCAATATGCGTGCCTTGATTAAACTAACACCCTTCATTTTCCTTTTGTCCCTCCTTATCTCACAAACCGCATATCCCGCTGAAACCAAAGATGCTGATTCAATCAACATCTACGATCCATCCATTGGCGACTTTCTCGATGTCAACCTCGATGAGCTCTCCAAGTCCGCCTTTGATGCCTACAACGCTGCTGACTACGAGAAAGCGGCGAAATATTATCTTGCCCTGCTCAAGTACGACATAGGCGATTCAGCATCGATTTATAACCTCGCCTGCTGTTATGGGCTTCTTGGAGATGAGAAGCTCGCGGGGAAATATCTCGAGCGAGCGGTCAAAGCTGGATTTGAGGATATTGGATTTGTCAAGCAAGATCCCGACTTCGATAAAGTCCGAGGGAAGACTGCGTTCGATGATGTTGTCAACAAACTTGATTCGCTAAAAGATGAGAAAGAGAAAGAGCTGGGCAAGACCTTGTTCATAGATGCTCCCGCTCTTTTCAAATGCTATGTGCAGCTTCCTGAGAACTATGATCCCGAAAAAAAATATCCGCTGGTTGTCGGTTTGCATGGATATGGAAGCAATCCGGAGCGATTTATTACTCTGTGGAAACGATTTGGGAATCCTGATTTTATTTATGCAACTCCGCAAGCACCGTACCCGTTTGGTATTGGTTCGGAACTCGGTTACAGCTGGAATACGGGAGGACCGAAAGAGGAGAAGGTGGAGGACAGATCGACCGAAATGACCGAAGCTTATGTTGTCAGGGCGGTTATCGATTTGCACAAGCGTTATAAGGTAAGCGATACATATCTGATGGGATTCTCGCAGGGATGCGGGTTCACGTATCAAGCTGGGATTAAGAATTACGAGCTCTTCAAGGGCTTAATCTGTTTTGGTGGATGGCTTGATCCTGAATGGATTGGTGAGGATGCAATAAACGAGGCAAAGGGGCTTCGAGTTTTTATAGCACATGGCAGGAATGATCGCATGGTTGAATTCAAAGTCGGCACGGATGCTCGTGATTATTTGAAGGATCACGGATACGATGTCACGTTTTTCGAATTTGACGGTGCGCATCAGGTTCCCGAGGATGCGTGCAAAGCTATGATCGAATGGATGAAAAAATAATTTTCATTGTAGGGGCGGGTTGACCTTGTTTTAGAACATACTGGCATATATGAATAATCCACAATTAAGGATTAGTATGTCAGATAAAATAAAACCCGCCCTGCAACGATCCCGGAGGATTCTTGATTAAAATAATTTCATACGTATTCAGCCGCGATATCCGATCGGTAAAAAAGACCGGCTAATTCAAGCTTTTCAATTCGCTTGTATATTTTTTCTCTGCATTCGGCAAAACTCCCACCGAGAGCTGTAAGGCAAACGACACGACCGCCCGATATGAAAAGGCTCTTTCCATAGCGTTTTGTGCCTGCGTGAAACATGATGAAATCAGACGATGGCACATCCCATTCTTTCAGGTAATCGATCGGAACTCCTTTTTCATAACTGCCCGGATAACCCTTCGATGCGAGAACCACACCGACTGCATGTTTATCATGCCAGTCAAGCTTAAGACCGCTGAGATTCCCATCAATCATCATATTCAACGGTTTGGAGAACTCGGTTTTCAAAAGAGGAAGCACAACCTGTGACTCAGGATCGCCCATGCGGATATTGTATTCGAGAAGGTTGGGACCATCGTTTGTAATCATCAGACCAAAATACAGGAATCCTTTATAATCGATCTTGTGTTCCTTAAGACCTCGAAGCGTCGGTTCAATTATCCTCTTAGTTATCTCCTCCTTTAGATTGTTATTTATTCTCGGTGATGGGCACAGGCATCCCATGCCACCTGTGTTCGGTCCCTCGTTTTTATCGTACGCCCTTTTGTAATCCTGGCTGAACAGCATTGGAGCGATTGTTTTGCCATCCGCAAAGCACAGGAGTGTAGATTCAAATCCCTCGAGCTTTTTCTCGATGACTATTTTCGCGCTCGAATCACCAAATTTGCGATCGACAAGCATATCCTTGATTATTTTCTCAGCCACTTTTTTTGATTTTGGAAGGAAGACACCTTTACCAGCCGCGAGACCGTCGCATTTGATAACCAGCTCCCATCCAGCGGTATTCGCAAAATCGATTGCATCACCCGGCTTCACAAATTCCTTGAAATCAGCTGTCGGGATATCGAACCATTTCATAAAATTCTTCGCGAAGCTTTTTGAGCTTTCAAGCATGGCTCCTTTTTCTGATGGTCCTATAGCTTTGATTTTTTTATCGGTGAGGAAGTCGTAAAGACCCATCGCGAGAGGGTCTTCGGGACCGCATAAAACAAGGTCGACCGGTTTTTTTTCGCATGCTTCAGCGATGGTTTCGAATTTTGTCGGGACTATCTCGGCAAGGTTAGTGCCTATAAGCGATGTTCCGCCATTGCCGGGTCCGAAATAAATTTTTGTTACTTCAGGATCTTTACTGAGAGCCCATCCGAGAGCATGTTCACGTCCGCCTGAACCTATTATAAGAACCTTCATTATCAAGCCTCCATGAGTTGATAATTTAAACAATCATAGATCGAAGGAATTACATATCATCATCCGCAGAGCTTTCCTCATCTTCAAAGCCGGCATCTTTGACATCGGGAGCAGCATAAAACCGGGTTCGAGCCATTTCAAATTTCATTTTCAATCTGCCGGTCGGACCGTTTCTATGTTTCGCGATGATAAGCTGCGCATCCACCATTCCGTCGATGGATAATTCCTCTTTTTCAGTTTGCTTTCGATGTATGAACATGACTACATCCGCATCCTGCTCCAGAGCGCCGGATTCACGCAGGTCGCTCAACTTGGGAGCTCGGTTCTGCTTCTCGGATTCGCGGCTGAGCTGACTTATTGCGAGGACAGGTACCTGTAGCTCGCGAGCAAGCGATTTCAAAGAGCGGCTGATTTCACTGACCTCCTGAACCCTTCCATCGTATCTCTGTTGCGATTGCATGGATATTAGTTGCAGGTAATCTACAATGATGAGTTCCACCCCTCCTTCCGGGTCGTGCGCGATACGCCTTGCTTGAGCCCTTATTTGAAATGGTGTAATGCCCGGATTATCCACTATGAAAATCTGCATGTCATCCATGTCGTCGAAAGTCGGTAATATTTTTTTGCTCATTTCCTTGTCCGAGATTTCTCCTTTGCGAATCCTTTGCGAATTAATGCCACTCAGCGAGCTAAGAAGTCTCAAGGCAAGTTGTTCGCCGGACATTTCAAGCGTGAAGAAGATTACATGACCTCCCTCTCTGGCAACGTTTTCCGCGATATTCAGGGCGAGTGCTGTTTTACCTGCTGATGGTCTCGCTGCCAGAATTAACAAGTCCGACTTCTGAAATCCTCCAAGTATGTTATTGAGATTTTCATAACCGGTTCTAAGGCCTGAATAGCCTTTTTTATCCCTGCGTTCTTGGATTTCAGGAATAAGTTTGTCGACCAGGTGCGACAACGATTGAAAGCCTTTTCCGAGTTGATTATGTGCGAGTTGAGTAAATTTTTGTCCGACAGTATCGCGTAACACATTTTCGCTGTCGTGTGAGTTGTAGCCATAATCTACGAGTTCCTGCCCGAGAGTAATTATCTGACGTCTGAGTGTATTCTCCCTGAGTATCCACGCGTAATGGCGTGCGTTCTCACTTGCCGGTACCTGATCGTAAAGATGGTCGATATAAACAGGACCTCCTACACCATCCAATTCCTTGGTGCGTTTAAGACTTTCCTGCAATGTGAGAACATCTATCGCGCCGCCTTCACCCCATATATCAATGATGTGTTTGTATATCTTCCTGCACTGCGGGAAATGGAAATCATCCGTCGTTATGAGTTCCGCTATATCGTGCATGATTTTATTGTTGATTAAGATCGAACCGAGTATAGCCTCCTCAGCCTCCTGTGAATTTGGAAGTTGCTTATTCTGTTGACTCTCCGTACCCATTATTTTTTAAACCTCACTAATATTGATTAAATCAGATTCATTATAGAATGTGCGGTGCTTTTTTAATAGAGTATTCAAGAAAAATATTTAAAATTCCCAGTGTTCATGCCTTACACAATGTATTCACATTCGGCGTTTTTCAGATGGTACTTTGGTGAATATTTTGTGAAAGGTTATGGATTATCAAAATGGGGACAGTCCCCGTTTTGTAACGGCGTTAGAGAGATTCGACGAATTCAATCAGTTTGCTGTTGAATATGTCCGGTTGTTCCATGTTTGGAAAATGATCGGCTTCCGGAATAGCAACAAGCCCGGCATCGGGAATCGTCGAGGTGAGAATTTTCGCTATATTGATGAATCGAGGAATGTCTTTTTCTCCATATACAACGAGGGTTGGTGTGCGGAGATCCATGAGGTCGAGACGAGTGATTGTTTTTTTAAATCCGTTGGGAGCATCTTCACTGAAAATCTCCCAGCGATGTTTGCTGACCATTTCTTCAATACGGTTTCTCACAATCGGTTGTTTCTGGACATTCCTCATAAGGTCGCTATCCATGTATCTTCTCGCTGCTTTCTCAGGTCCTCCTGTTCGGAACGCGAGTTTGAGCGATGCGAGAAAACGAATATAGTTCTCATCGGTGGGTGCGCCGAACATATCCGAGCTTACAAGAACAAGGGCGCGAGTCCTGTAAGGATTCTGAACAGTGAAGATTGTAGCGATAACACCGCCGAGTGAAAAACCGATGAGAACAGCCTTGTCGATGCCCATAGCGTTCATTATTCCCTCGAGGTCACCCGAGTGGCTGAATGGCATATGTGGAAGCGGTGATGATCTTCCGTGACCGCGAAGGTCATATGTAATGCAGTGAAATCCGAGCTTGAGAATTTCGACCTGGGGTGCCCAGATGCGGGAATCGAGCATACTTCCGTGGATGAAAATTATCGTTTTGCCTTCGCCGGATTCCTCTACATGCATCTCCGCGGCATTTACATTAAGAATCATTTATCACCTCATCGACTTTGGCGACGATGGCGATTATTTTAACACTTTTTATTGATGCACGTCTCATGCTTTTCCTGTTATCAGATCCTTCACCACTTTCCCATTTTTCATGACCCATGAGATGTTTTTCAATACAGATGGGTCATCAAGCGGATCACCCTTCACAGCGATTAAATCCGCCGCATAACCCGTGGCAATTCGTCCGATTTCTTTCTCAAGTCCAAGCATTTCAGCGTTTATGCTTGTCGCGCACTTGAGAGCTTTTAATTTTCCAAGACTTGTATTAGAAAGGTTGACTATCTCTCGCCAGAAGATGTCGTGTCCATTAAGAGGTGTTCCAGCGTCAGAACCAGCTCCGATTTTTACACCGGCTTTAATAGCTTTTTCAAGCCTTGCGAGGAAACCATCCTGAACTTTCTTCGCTTTCTCAATCACATAATCAGGGATACCCATCCCCTCAGCTTCAATAGTCATCTGAGGCGCGTTTAAAGTTGGGACCAACCACGCATTTTTCTTAATGAGAAGATCAATCGCTTCATCATCGATATAGAATCCATGTTCGACTGTATCAATTCCCGCTTTGAGAGCGAGTTTGACACCCATGGCGCCCTGCGCGTGAGTGGCAGTGTGTTTTCCGGCTTTGTTAGCTTCTTCGATCGCGGCACGCATTTCATCCTCGTTCAGTTGGAATGATTCCGGCGATACGCCCGGAGTGAGTATTCCACCAGTCGCCATGAGTTTGATCCACTGAGCGCCTTTTTTGAGTTGCTCGCGAGCTGCTTTCCGGCATTCATCGGGACCATCAGCTTCACGCCCGAAGAACCAGCCATGGCCGCCGGTCATACAAATGGGATATCCCGAATATTGAATTCTCGGTCCCGGAAGTTCGCCGGCATCAATCAGCGCGGTAAGGTCAGCCACGATTCCGTTTTTGTCTCCGAGGTCACGCAGAGTAGTGACACCGTTAAGAAGCGCGATGTATGCATTTCGCGCCGCTTTGATAGTCATTTTATTCTGCGAATCCGACATGACCACTTTGAAAATATCAACATCGCCATGCAGAATTAAATGGCAATGTGCATTGATGAGTCCCGGAAGCACTGTGCAGCCATTCAGGTGGATAGTCTCAGGATTATCGCATTTATTCACGATGCGGTTGCCTGATACATGAATTTCTTTTTTCGGGATGTATGTATCCGCGATGCCATCCCAGATTCTTTCAGCGATAATCTTGAAATTCATTTTTTACCTCAAATTTTCTGGTAATTATAGCACTCTCATGCGAATGCGCAGTTTTTAAAGAAGCCTCTTCCGCTTGTAAGGAATCTGTATTTCTGAAGCGATTTATCAAGGATTATTTTCGGTTTCTCATTTTTTTCACCAACGTAACCGACAACCCATGGTTCGAATCCAGCTTCTTTTAACCTGCTCATTATTTCAAAATTCACATTGGGAGTGGCAGCGATTAATATTGCGCCGTTTGTGCCGGCGGTTACGTTCGTAACCTCGACATCGGCGATTCTTTCATCATGCCAGACTATTCGCCTCACGAAGATATCGCAGGAGCTATCCTCAGCGAGTTCCTCGAGCGCGAGCATTCCCGGTCCGCTCATGTCGCGAGTGGATGTGATATGTCTCTTCGAGTCGATCGGTTCTCCGAGCTGCGGAAGGTAATCTCGTATAATCTTCGCAACCTCGATATTGGGGATCATCATGGTTTTGATGACATGTCGCCTCAGTTCTTCAATATCGCTGGTATCCTCATTGAGCGATTTCCTCATCAGGTATTCGTTAAGAGGAGCGATGTCGCCAATCGGTCGTGTCGCTATTATTGTCTGTCCAGGAACAAGTCCGGTGTTAAGAGGGATTTCGCGGTCAGTGAATCCAATGACTGTAGCGCCGATTAGCTTATTGTTTGTTTTCAATGGACCGGGATCGTTTATTGTCAATCCCAGATCCGCAAAATGACTGGAATACCACCTGATTGAATCGCGGATTGCTTCGATCCCGGCTTCATCCCTCGCATCGTAACTGGGGTAAATGATGAAATCGTTTGTGATGCCATATATAAAAAGGTCGTTCAGAGTATTATGCATCGCAATTGCTACGGCGAACTTATGGGAGTGGGGGAGCATGGGGTCGACATTAGAGATAGTGTCGTTGTTGGCAAGTCCCCAGTATCTGGAGCCGGAATGGCTGATAAAATCGGCCATCACGCATGTCTCTTCAGGAACTCGTGCCAGCTGAATCGTATGTCCTTTTCCGACAATAACCGGCGTGTGAGCATCCTCAAGCGAGAGCAACAGGTTTGTAAGGATATTCGCGAAGAAATCGACTTTGGGATTGGGCGTGAAATTGAAAAGAAGGATAGCTCCGCCTGCCCCATTATTCCTGAGAGATTCCGTTACTCCCGGATTTTTAAATGAGCTTAATTCAGCGAGCGGTAAAACTGTTCTTGCGAGTTTAACATTACGGTCGGAGCGGAAATAATAGGAATCATCGCGTTTTTGAAATCGGACAAATTCAAGATGCGATGTTCTATCGCGCACCATATCGAGTGCCGGATAGACTGTATCCACAAGGTTTACCTTGGCGGCGCATCCAAGACAGATCATCTCGGAAGGTATCGTGCCGCTTTCAAGCTCACGGGTGATTTCTTCATCATCAAGTTGCCATTTATCCGGTTTTATAGTCATAACCACATTTGATTATACCTATTGGCAATGCCTATGGATAGTATTCGAGATAAAAAATTGACAGGGGGATGACACAAAACGAAAAAGCCCGGAACGATGTCGTTCCGGGCTGCTTATCATGATTACTCTCTACTTTTGAGGTCTAACCGCAATTATGGAAGGGTCGCAACTGCCAGACCCGCTCCATAGTAGAGTGTGTAGTTGTCAGTGCCGACATAGGTATAAGTTGTGCTTGTGCCAGTATCGGCCTTGACATAGATATAAGCCATATAGGTGCCATCCGGAATCGGATTGCCTGGGCTGGATGTATCCTCAAGTTCGAGGTTGAACAACCAGGGGGTGGCATCCGTGCCGGTTCCTGTCGCGGTCGGAAGAGCGGTGTAATCGTACGTGTTCACACCATCCGTTACGCGGCATTTAAAGGTGAGGTCGGTGGTCGCAGGACCTTTCGCACCAGCAGGAAGGAGCGCACCGTTGTTGGACTGACCTTTGTACGCGGTATCATCGGCGGCAGCAACTAAGGTTGCCCATGGATGGACAATCTGGAAGTTGAGGGTCGGAAGAGTACCGCCTCCGGTGCTACCATCTGTGGTGGCTGGAGTCTGCAGAGCGATGAATGGTCGCTGTGCGCGGAATGCCTTGAAGTACTTGACATTCGTCGGGGTCCTGTTGAGTTTGCCTTTAGCTGATGCGCCGAATGATCCGGCAACAGCGAGGTCGAATGTAATCGCGCCGGCACCCGGAGCAAGGCTGATTGTGAAGGTTACCTCGCCGGATTCACCATGGCTGTAGCGGTTGTCATCCGCAGCCGGTGTACCACCGGGTACAAAGGTGAATGCATCGGTTGCGCCCGCTAATGCCCTCTTATAGGGCTGCATAGTGGTTCCGGTATAGGTATACGATGTAACCTCGGTTAGCTCGGCAAGATCAAGTCCATCGGTTGCATCTACCGGTTTTGCATCCGCACCATCATCATACCCGTCCGCGTTAACAATAAAGTCGGGAGTGAAGATGATATCGGCAGTAGCAAGACCACTAATGGTCTTCTTTTCCGGATTGGGAGCGGTGCCACCGTCGTTGATCAGGTACACGCGGAGATCGAACAGGTCGAGGTCCGCGCGGTTGGTTCCCGATGGAGGTAGAGCCGAGTTGAAGACACCGAAAGGATGCTTTACGCCAATGGTCATGGTGATGTCGGGCGGTGTGCCAGCCTCGACTCCAAGTCCCTTGACATAAAGACATGTCGCATCGGGGCAAAACGGAAAGACCAGGAACGAAGTAATTTCAAGGTCTGCAAAATAGTCGCCTACTGCTGCATTGTTGCGAACCGGTGTGATAAAAGCGGTCATGCTGTCAGTATCGAGATGAAGTTTGGCTCGCATGAATACGCCTTCACCACCCGATGTCGCGACTTTGCTAGAGAAGTCTGTAGCGACTGGGTTGCCGCCAGAGCAGCCTACAAACATGAAGACTAATACTAAGCTTGCGGCTACTGCAAGGGCTCTGATTGACATGGTTTGACCTCCTAAGAGTAAATAGTTCGGTAAAATTATTAGTAAGTTAAGCAACTCTCTTATTAAGGTTTAAAACCCTAAAACATAACGATTTTAAAGCTTGTAACTATACTCTAATCGGGGTAAAGCTAAGTGTTTTGAAAGACTAAAGAATTGTAAGACATAAAACCGCCCCACTTGGATAAACAGGTTAGCATAAACTTTTAATCAATGCAACATTTTTTTCAAGAATTATTAAAAGAATTTCATGGCTACTTTTTTAAAGGAATTTCCAATTTCATAAAAAAAAGCTCCCGAAGGAGCTTTGGCTTTAGCACGATTTTGTTAATCATCAAGCGACAACTTTCCTTCGTCTCCATGTATAGAATTTGTTCCTGACGGGGATCTCCTCGTATTCATCATCCATATCGTCGATCATAATCCTGATCCGTCGCCATGATTTTTTCAGTAATCTTGAGAGATAGCTTCTGCTGATTCCAAGCTCCCTCGACACATCTTTCGGAAGACGTTCCTCGATAACAACAGATTCGAAAGCTCGACGTTCCTTTGCCGGGAGATTTAATATGCAATACTGGATACGCTCAAGAAGGAAAGCCTCCTGCGCGGCATCGTCAGGATCTTTCAGAAGATGTTCTTTGCCGGTGGTGAAAAGGGCGAGCTTGTCCATCTCACTCATCGGTTGATTGTTCCGCGTCATTTTCTGTAGATAAGTGAGCGCTCGACCTCGAATCCTGAAAGTGGCGTACGTTGAGAACTTGAATCCCCTGGCGGGTTCGAATCTCTCAACCGCTTCTACAAGTCCTATGATTCCCTCCTGGAACAAGTCGAGATAAATCTGCTCATTCGGTTTCAAAGCTGTGATGATTTTGCAGACTAAGGGCTGGTATCGTTCGATCAGCTCCTGTCTTGCCTCAAAGCTTTCGCCCTCCTTCATTCTCCTCCATAAAAACTGCTCTTCTTCTGGTTTTAAAAGCGGTATTTTTGATAACTGGCGAAACAACTGGTCGGTCGTTGTCGAATTAGACATTCTGCATCCCTCGGTTCGTTTTGATTTGAACGCGAGGGAGAATTCACCAAAAACCGTGCCGAAATCTAAAAAATTTCCAATATCAACACTCGTGACGATTTCTCCATTTCTATTACCCGCTTGCCATGTGGCATGCCTATGGAAAACGGTATTTAAAATAATTTTCTGATGATCCGGGAATCCACAACATTTGTCAGGGTTTCTAATAGACCATCAAGGGGACATTTTTTCCGGATTTGACAAAATGTCCTTAAACAATTTTAATTCCCAAATCATCCAAAATAAAAATCGCGGACATGATAATATATTATTAATATAGAGTAAAGCTGTTCGATTTCAGACAGCATTAAGGTTTTACTCTATACATATCTTTGACATTGATTTGGGGATTTTAGTTTGCGACCGTTGCGAAAAATATGATAAAGAAAAAATGGGGACAGTCCACAAGCATTTGGTTTTTCTGTTCGTTCTACAGGTCGCATTTTACTTATTGTCTCCACACATGCGATTCAGCGAGTTGGGACAGTCCCCATTTTTTCTTCGCATTTATTGGCTTTTGTAACGGTCGCAGTTTATATTGATTTTCATTTGGGGTGTGTTGCATATGACTGGTAATGAGAGATTTACGTTAGAGGAGTACGAACGATGAGTGAAACAAGATTAACAGGCGCGATACTCGCAGCGGGACGGGGTTCGAGGCTGATGCCTATAAGCGAGAACTATCCCAAACCATTGCTGCCGATATGCAACAAACCCATAGTCCAATATCAGCTTGAATACATGCGTGATGTCGGCATCGATGAGGTGTTTCTCGTAGTAGGTCATTTAAAGGGAACATTCGAAAGATATTTCGGTTCGGGTGAAAAACTCGGATTGAAACTGACATACCTTGAACAGGAATCACAACTCGGGATTGCCCATGCGGTATATAAACTCGAAAGATATCTTAAAACTCCATTCCTTCTTTTTCTCGGAGATATTTTCATCGTGCCAAAAAATCTCAAGGACATGGTGAAACTATTTTTCGATCGCCAGGCGGGAGCTGTGCTGGCAGTTAAATACGAGGAGGATGCATCCGCGATAAAACGAAATTTCTCCGTAACTCTCGATGATTTAGGATTGGTGAGACGTGTTATTGAAAAACCACGTCATGTGAAGAACAATCTTAAAGGGTGCGGGATTTATCTTTTCAGCCTTCCTTTTTTCGATGCTATCAGGCGAACTCCTCGGACTGCAATGCGCGATGAATACGAGATAACGGATTCGATACAAATTTTCATTGATGACGGTTACCCGGTTTTTGTGGCGGAATCGGTCGAGGATGATATCAATATAACTTTCCCTGAAGACCTCCTTATATGCAATTGCCTTGAGCTCAAAAAACGCGGTTTGAAGAACATTATCGGGGAGAACAGCTTTCTTCCTGCTGAGTGCCGGGTTGTGGATTCGGTTATCGGCTCCAATGTCCAGTTCAGCCCTAATACAAAAAAGATTGATAAATGCGTGATATTCGATGATTCAAAACCCGGTAATCTTGTCGCTATTGAACAATCGCTCATCACTCCGCAATATCATCTGCATTTCGAGAATCTGGGATTTGATAAATTTCAGTAGTACTTTCCTATGAGCTGTTGACAAAATCACTGGGAGCGCTGAACTCCAGTTCGGCACAGCTTGAATACACAGGGAAAATGCCGAACTGGAGTTCAGCGCTCCCGGTGGAAATTAAAATGATTCTGGACTTGACTTTCTATCCCTGATACTCTTTTTGTCATGAGAGAGAAGAAAAAAGTGGCATTAATCACAGGTGGAGCAAGAGGGATCGGAGCGGCGATTTCACGCAGGCTCGCGCATAACGGTTTTAACCTGCATCTTAATTATCATGAAAGCTTTAGTAGATATGAAAAGCTTCGTAAAGAACTTCAGGAGTTCGGAATATCGGTAACAGGGACAAAAGCTGATATTCAAAATCCCCGGGAATGCGGGCAGGTCATAGCTGATTGCATAAAAGCTCATGGCTGTTTATGTGCGCTGATTTTAAGCGCGGGAGTATTTACAAAGGGGAATCCGGTAGATGTATCAATAGAGGAATGGCGAAAGCTGATTGATACTAACCTGTCATCAGCGATGTATCTTTTGAAATACTCGATTCCGCACATGCGAAAAAATGGAGGTTCGATTATTTTTCTCGGAACTGGCTCAATCGCGGATTCAGTACCGGCAACAGAATATCCATGCTATGCAGCATCGAAAGCGGGACTTTATGTCCTTATGCGCTCACTCGCAGTCAGCGAAGGGAAATATGGAATTCGAGTCAACATGGTTTCGCCGGGGATAATCGATTCAGGGCAATACAGCAAAAAGACAATCGCCAAGTTTGGTAAGGAAATACCTCTTGGACGGATTGGAGAACCCGAGGATGTAGCCTCAGCAGTGAGTTTCCTCCTCAGCGATGAAGCATCCTACATAAGCGGCGCAAACCTCGATGTCTCCGCCGGCTGGGTTCGATCATCTTATCGTTAAAACACGGTTTAAGTGAAAATTTTTATTTTTACCACAACTTGATTATCCGCAATCCGCCATCGCCATCCGCGACATAAGCGTACCCACCTGATACTTGAACACTATTTGCTCTACCCAGTGTGTCAATGGTTTTCACTATATATGCGGATTCTGGCGGTTCGATATCTATTATCTGTACGCCAACACCATAACCCGTACTCCTTAGCAAACCATCATCGTCCATGACATATTCCTCACCCGTGACATACGCGTACTTGCCGGATACATGAACTGATTGATATTCGATATCAGCATTAGCATTCTGTGTAGAAACCTGATTATCCACGGTCTTCACTATATACGCTGATGAAATTGGTTCGATATCGATTATCGTTAGACCTGCAAACCCATCAGCAACATAGGCGTACTCACCGGATACATAAACGCCTAATGCACTGCCCGGCGTGTCAACGGTTTTCATTATATAAGCTGATTCTGGTGGGTCGATATTGATTATATGAAGACCAGAAAAAGAAGAAACGTACGCGTACCCGCCGGATACATGAACATCCTGTGCATCATCCAGCACAACAGTTTTTACAATATGAGCCGCTACTGGTGGGTCGATGGGAACTATCGCTGGATGGACATCAATTATATGAAGACCATTATCACCAATACATGCAACATACGCGTATCCATCTGATATATGAAAACCCGTTGGTGTGCCAGGCAAGGGGTACACCGTCTTCACGACGTACGCTGATTCCAGCGGTTCTATGTCAATTATATCTATCCAATAATCTCCTTCGTCATCACACAAGATATATGCGTAACCACCACATACACGAACAGCTTCTGCCCCATCCGACTCCATCGTTTTTACTATATAAGCTGATTCCGGGCGTTCGATGTCGATTATATGAAGTCCTGCATTACAAGCGACATACGCATAATTCCCCTCCACGTGAACATCATGTGGTGAAAAGTTCAGCCATGGCGGGGTGACATCAACAGGATTGAGAGGCTCACCAGTCTCTGAATCAGTATTCACTAAGGACGGCTGAGCGCCTCCGGAAGATGGAGTGGAGCTGGCATCCGATTTTTCCGGCTTTGTGGAGGCAGTCCGGGTCGGATATGCAATGGTTGTAACAACAAACAGAAGCGTAGTAATCATCAGAGAAAAAAATAGATGTCGCATTTTTATAACCTCTTTGGAAGAGTTTTTGTATTCTATCTGAAAAGAATCTTATGAGGACTCTTTATATTTAATTGTTGTGGTGCGAGAAATTTTACTAAAAGACAATTAGAAGTCAACAAAAAGAGAAAAGGGGCTGTCCTATAAGTAAGTGAAAAACTGGTTCCTGTCCCTAGTTTTTATGTCTCCGTTGGCTGGGTGAGATCGTATTATCGTTAAAACATGATTTGAATAAAAAATCTTTGTATCTACCAGAGTTTTATGATTCGCAAACCACCATCACTATCCATGAAATCCACGACATACACGACATAGGCATATCTATCAGAAACGTGAACTCCAATAGTATTACCCGGTATGTCAACGGAGTTCACAATATACGCGCTTTCTTGCGGCTCGATGTCTATTATCTGTAGACCAGAATCCCCATCCGCGACATAGGCATATCCGCCCGAAACATGAACATCATAAGCCTCACCCGGCGTGTCAACGGATTTCACGATATATGCGCTTTCTGGCGGCTCGATGTCTATTATCTGTAGACCACCATCATACCCATCTGTGACATAGGCATATCCGCCTGAAACTTGAACTCCCGCAGCAGAACCCGGCGTGTCAACGGTTTTAACGACATATGCAGTCTCCGGCGGTTCAATATCAACAATAGCCAAGCCTTCATCCCAAATACCCATATACACATAACCTTCTACAACGTCAACACCATCAGCATTACCGGCTGTTTCAACGATATTGACTATATAAGCTGACTCTGGCGGATCGATATCAGTTATTGCTAAGCCTTCATCCCAAATACCAAGATACGCATAACCTCCTATAACCTTATAACTTTCTTCAACGTCAACACTATGAGTCTCACTCGGCATATTAACGGAATTGACAATATGAGCTGATTCTGGTGGATCGATATCAATAATACCCAAGCCTTCATCCCAAATACCCAGATACGCATAACCTTCTGTAACATGAACATGAGCATACATCGGAACATCAACCCGATTGACAATACGAGCTGATTCTGGTGTATTGACATTAATTAAAAATAGTCCCAAAACCTGATCCGTGACACAGGCATATCCGTTCGAAACATAAACATCATAAGGCAACAACAACGTATAATATGATTTCGCGATATAAGCGCTCTCCAGCGGCTCGATGTCTATTATATGAAGACCGCTTTGATAACTCGCGACGTACGCGTATCCACCCGAAACATGAACTCCATGAACAAACCCCAGTATTTCAACTGATTTCACGATATACGCGCTCGATGGTGGATCGATGTCTATTATCTGTAATCCTTCATACTCATCCGTGACATAGGCATATCCGCCTGAAACATGAACTCCAAAAGCAGAACCCTGTGTATCAACGGATTTCACGATATACGCGCTTCCTGGCGGCTCGATGTCTATTATCTGAAGACCAGCATCGTAATCCGCGACATAGGCATATCCACCAGAAACATGAACTCCAAAAGCCCCACCAGGTGTATCAACTGTTTTCACGATATACGCGCTTTCTGGCGGCTCGATGTCTATTATCTGTAGACCTGAATCATAATCCGCGACATAGGCATATCCACCAGAAATATGAACTCCAAAAGCCTCACCAGGTGTATCAACGGATTTCACGACATACGCGCTTCCTGGCGGCTCGATGTCTATTATCTGTAGACCTGAATCATAATCCGCGACATAGGCATATCCACCCGAAACATGAACCCCCAAAGCTGAACCTGGTGTATCAACGGATTTAATGATATACGCGCTCTCTGGTGGCTCGATGTCTATTATCTGAAGATCAGCATCGTAATCCGCGACATAGGCATATCCGACCGAAACATAAACGGCAGATGCAAACCCCGGTGTATCAACCCAATTTACCCATACTGGATTCAATGGATTCGAGACATCAAAAATTTGAAGCCCGCTAAAACCTCCAGCTATGTAAGCGTAGTTCCCATCAATATAAACATCCTGTGGTGAAGAATTCAGCCATGGGGGTGTGAAATCAATGGGATTAAACCCTTCAGGCCATACACCAAAATCAAACTCATTATAAATATATATTCCTGTCGCTTGATCCAGTGCCGCGACAAGAAGCTTATATTCACCTCCAGGAGCAAGAAGAGAATTCGTGACTGTGCCAGTATAAACATATTCATTCGGGTTTTGACCCGGAGCGGAATATAACAGATTGACCGTACCGTTGAAAAGATTGGGCGCTTCAACTAAAACCCTGCTAATCCCACTTTGTCCCTGCCAGTCGAGGAGAGTGACATCAATCTGGGCGCTTCCGCCATCCGGTGTTAAACCCTGTCCAATGAACGCCTCAATTTGAACCGGCTCGGGAGCATTGTCCGTACCGGGAGTTGGAGGATTCGGGAATTTCGTTGACACATCAACAACGAGCTTGAATACAATCGGTCCTCCGAATCCCGAAAAATTCATATTCCATCGCTGCGTTTCGCTGGTGACATCCGTGCTTGACCATACACGATAAGGCTGAGCTTTGAAATATGCTTTGAAGGGATTTACATTTCCTGGAATCGAGCCACCAAGGTTATCGAAGAGCTTGGTGTATCCATCGGGTTCCAAAACAACTGAATTGTTACCGCCCACTCCTATGGCAGGATAGATAAATCTCACACCGGGATTTGCGGGAAGGATTGCGATAACGCGGGGATCGAAGCCGTCAATACCACTTCCAGGGAAAGGATGAGACAGCCTGAAATTCACCCAGATATTTGGTGTGTCTCCATAACCTGTGATTGTCAGCACATTGGGATATAACTGTGTCAGAGGAAAATGATATGCCCCCACGCGTTCAACCGGTGTAATTGTGAATGTTCCGGATTCGGGGTCGATAATCGCATCATAAATTGCAAGGACATTCCTGTTTTCATCGAGGGCTCCGAATGATTCCGGCAAATCTGGTAGATTTATATCAGGATTTACCGGTTCAATCGGGGCTTTAGCTCCTGAGCAACTTGTGAATGCAAACAAAAAATATGGCAGTAAGAATATTGCTGCAAAGAAAGTCCTCATGATAGGAATAACCTCCATGTTCCAATTGAATGAACGAAAAGTGGAATTTATTATAGTAGCTTTAATTTAAAAGTTCAATAGTTACTCAGATGATTGATTTGTGACCGTTGCAAAAACCAGAAAAAATGGGGACAGTCCACAAATATTTAGTTTCCAGGTTCGCTTTGCAAGTCGAATTTAGTCTATTGTCTTGATACTGGTGAACATTTTTACAAAATAAAAAACCCCCTTTGCATGGGGGTTTAAATCTGGATCTTATGCCTGAAGCACTGATCCTTAAGAGAGTGGTGGTTATCTATCTTCAGCCTTAATACGGCCTATTTTCATTTAGAGGAGGTTTCGAGTCCGCGATTCCCTTCCGAATATCGCCTCATCAAAACCTCCTCCATTCGAACGGTTCCCGTGGTCCCTTAGTTATAGTGTCCGTAATATATCTATACGGAATCCACTATCAGGAATATACCAGAAGTTACAAGAAATGTCAAGAGGTTAAAAGGAAAAAAAGTGATTTTTTTTTGGGAGTTACATCCTTAATTCATTCGTCAGAATTTATCAATATTTTCTCATTTCGGTTTGGGGTTGTATTTTTCCAGAATGGACTTGGTTTTGTCCATAAGTGCTTTGTATCCATGATCGGAAGCGATCTTTTGAGCTTCTTTGACCAGCAAGAGCGCTTCATCGGTTTTGCCGGTTTGAATTAAAAGAGTTGCCTGAGCAGTATATGAATGGCCTAGTTCATCAGGAAGCCGCAGTTCAATGCATATTTGTTCCATTTCCTTGAGAAGTTCCATTGCTTTATCAAATTCTCCCCGGATCGCTAACACTTGTGACTGGTTGTGAAGATTAAAAATAAGATTTCTTTTTCCTCCTGTTTCATGGATTATCCATTCAGCTTCTTTGAGAAGCTCCATTGCTTTGTCCAACTCGCCTTTGGCAATCAAAACCTCTCCCTGATTATTAAGTCCCATAGGAAGTCTCATCTTGTCTTTTAGCTCTCGGCTGAGTTGCACTGATTCTTGGAAGAATTTCAATGCTTTGTCGAGCTCACCGCGTTTAAAATACAAGTGTCCCTGACTGCCGTGGCATATTATTAGCCCCTCTTTGTATCCAAGTTCACGACATATACAGTCCGCTTCTTCAAGGATTTTCAAGGCCTTATCCAACTCATCAAGAGCTGTAAGTGCTCTCCCCTGATTACGGAGACTATGAAAAAGCTCCCTTTTATTTCCTATTTCACGACATATTTGTTCTGCTGTCCTGGAAAGTCTTATTGCCTCATCCAGGTTTCCCCAGTTTATAAGTATCTCACTCTGCCAATTAAGGGTTAGAATAAGCGTGGGTTTATGACCAATTTCACGGCATACCTGTTCCGCTTGCTTGTATAGTCTCATCGCATTATCCAGCTGGCCTTGTAGAGAAAATGTAGTCCCTTGATTTATAAGGCTTGATGCAAGATTTAGTTTGTCCCCAAGTTCACGATATATGCATTCCGCCTCCCTGAATAGCTGCAGCGATTCATCGATCTTGCCTCTACTTGCAAGTACATTCGCCTGATTGTTAATAGTATGGGAAAGGAGCTGTTTGTCACCAATTTCACGGCTGATCCGTTCCGCTTCCTTATAGAGTTTCAAAGATTCATCCGTCTTTCCAAGTACTTTAAGTATAACCCCTTGAGCGCCAAGGCTTTTCTGAAGTGTATTCTTGTCGCCAATTTCAAGGCAAATCATTTCGGTTTCCTTAAAAAGTCTCATCGCTTCATCATAATCACCGGTGCTATAGCGAATTTTTGCCTGGTTATAAAGGCTTTGGCAGAATCCCAACTTGTCACCAATTTCACAGCATATCAATTCAGCTTCCTTGTAAAGGCTCATTGCGTCATTCCACTCACTGCGAGCGGATTTTATCCTTCCCTGTTCAACCATGCTTGTGTGAAGATTGGTGAGATCTCCGATTTTTCGAAAGTGCTCAGTCAGGAATTGAAACAATGATAATGCCTCAATGAAATTTCCTGTATCGGATAACAACGCGGCAATAAATTTTACAGTGTCCGTATTAAAATTCTGCGGATTGCTCAAAACATTCAAGTAGGTATCCTTCTTTTTAACTGAGTAAAACTCTTCCACTTTTGACCAATACGATTTCAAATCGAATTGATTTTGGCTCCAAGCCTTTGTAAAAAAGTCAAGATCCGATAGCAGGCAGTGCAGTTTATCCCATGATTTTGCCTCCATTAATTGCCATGGATATTCATCTATTACCCGATTGTTGAATTCAAATTTAGCAAAGTAATCAGCTAGCGCGAGGTGAGTTTCCTGCTGAGCTTTGTCAGTAGGAATAAATCGATTTCTAACCGCTTGACGCATATAATCGTGGCTGAACTGAATATATCCGGAATGACTTACAAGTGCTTGCTCTATGGCTAAGCTAAATGGAGCCCATATAGCTTGCGGTAGCGGATTATTATTTTCCCCAAGGATTTCGAGAAGCTCGGTTTCGGTAAGTCCTCTTCGAGCCGCCCAGATAAGTGTCATCGAATCATGCACCAATCCGGGTCTATCACGCTCGTAATCTTCCTCGCAGCGCTTTAGTATCGCCTCAAAAAGCGCCGGGATTGTTTTTGCGGCAAGACATTCCTCGATTCGCTTATTGAGATCCTCATAACGTCCGAAGACACGAAGTTCCTCAAGAAGAGACCTTAGATAGAGAGGATTACGCGTCTGTTCCGCGGATGCTATTTTCTCTATCTGCTTCTTGCTTAATTTCTTGCAATGCATTTCAAGGAATTCATTTATCAGCCTGATTCGTTCATCATTATCAAGAGGATGGATTTGCATTTTATGCCAATCGCGTTTGTTCAGTTCATCAAGAGAGCGTCCTGGAAGTGTTGACAGTATCAAACGGATATTTTCGGGAATAACAGAAGGAAGCCAAACCAGATCAGGAGCGCCATCTCTGTCCTCAAGCTGATTGAGCGCATCGATGATTAGTATTACCCGCCCTTGTGCTGATGCCATATGAAGGAAGTTGGCAAAAGCCATCCTGAGTGCATCAGGCTTGTCGGGTATATCACCTGGAATATCAAATCGACGTTTCAGCTCGCCCATGATGCGCCTGAGCATGGACATCCAATCAGCAGCCTCCGGAGTGGAGCCTATAAAATGCATTATAAACAGCTCATCGGGATTTTTTCTTCGATACTCGATCGACCAGTTCGAGAGTAGCGCCGATTTTCCAGAACCGGATTCACCGAGAATAACAAGCGGCGGAGATTCACCCCTTGCATGTTTATCAAGCGTTTCAAAATACTCTTTACGCCCGATATAGATTTTGAATCGACTTTGAGCGTAGGTCTCGTGCTCAAAAGCTAGATGGTCGAGGGGATCAGGCTCTGAACCTTCAGGATAGAGATTGTTGATAACAGCAGTTAAATCATCAAGGACCAGTTGTCCCAGCTCTTGCGGATTTTCATAGTTCTCCCTGACGGGCAAACCGCTTTTCCGGATTTTATCTTTAAGCAAGGCAAGTTTATTTTTCCGTTCCTCGGTTTTTCGCTTGGCTACCTCATTTCCGAATTGCTTTATATCCTCCTGTATTGGTTTTTCGCGGAACTCCTTCTGCTTATCAAGAGGCATTGAATCCACATAAGCCGGATCGCGAAAATAGAAATGGGCGTGGCGTTTCATTTCGGGATTATTCAATACACCATGAAGTATTTCCAGTTCAGTAACTGATTTATCCAGATGCTCATTGAGCCAATTCTGCTTCTCAATAAGTTCCTGCGGAATTTCATTCGGTAACCATCCGTAGCGTTCACCCAGTATCCCAATGAAATATGGTCTGCACCGGTGGATTTCCTCAAGGCATACCGGCAACACTTTTCCTTCAGATGTTTCCTCATCTGTAATACCCCACCTGAGGTCAACCTCGCCCCATACAACACCGCGCTTCTCGCACAACTTTCGTAATTGTGGGAATATACGCTTGACCAGCTCATCGCGCTCTTCCTGCATATCGCGGAAAGTGGACGAGATGAAGATTCGAATTACGCGCTGTTCGGATGATTGAACTTGTTCATTTTTCATAATCTTTGTTTTTGCCTGTTGATTTGTCAGAGACAGAATCCATAAAATCGCTAACCATATTTTCCTTTTCCATTAGGGACAGCTACCTTGAGTGTACCTGACTCATGGTAGCTGTCCCCCCCCCTTCTTTTTCGTTAATCCCAGTATTCATGGCAGTTTCAGCCTAATGAAAATAAGGGACAGCTACCTTGAGTGTACCGGACTCATGGTAGCTGTCCCCTTTGTCAAATTGGTAGCTGTCCCTAATTTTTCCATTCCTCGTGTTCCTTTGTGGCATCCCTGCGAACATCCTTTAATCTTTCACTTAGTTTAGTTGGATATTTCACTCGCTTTTTTAATTGCATCAGCGATTCTGGGAACGATTTCAGCTGGTTATCAAGATGCGAGCGTATTTGAGGTAGTTTCGGGAGTTCTTCTATCAGTTGACCATTTAGAATATATGTGTGCAAAAGGGGCTCAAGCGATTTATCACTGTCATATTCCCCCTCTTCTGAAATGATATCCATTTTGTATAAACCATCAAAACCTCGGTTCCGATATACTTGCTTTCGTCCGGGAAGAGTCTTTTTATCGGTACTGAGCTTAATCCTTGCATGTCTTTTACCGCTCTCCTCAGTTTCGACAAGTTTATAAACTCCAGTCATCGTGGGTGCATCTTTGGATGTAATCAATTCACTCCCGACGCCAAACATGTCGATCGGTGCGCCGGCATTCATTAGCTCCTGTATTCTGCTTTCGTTAAGGTCTCCTGACGCCATTATCTTGGTTTCTTTAAGGTCGGCATCATCGAGGATTTTTCGAACTTCGTTACTCAGGTAGAGGAGGTCGCCAGAATCAAGTCTGACTCCTTTTACTATATTACCGAGTCTTGCGGCAAGACGGGCGCCTTCAAGCGTGTCGTATGTATCTATAAGGAGAATAACATGCTGAGGAAAGGTTTTAGCGAATTCTTTAAAAGCGGTCAACTCATCATCATGAGCCATGATGAAAGAATGAGCGATAGTGCCATAGACAGGAAGATTATAAAGCATGCCTGCTTCAAGGTTCGATGTTCCAGCGCATCCGGCAAGACATGCAGCTCTTGCGCCAGAAACGGCAGCGCCCGGTCCGTGAGCTCGTCGAGCTCCAAACTCAACCACTATTCGTCCCTGCGCAGCTCTCACAACACGGACAGCTTTTGAGGCGACCATTGTTTCGAAATTTACAATGCTCAATAGTGCTGTTTCGAGAATTTGAGCCTCGATTATCGGTGCGGTTATTTCAAGAACCGGTTCATTTGAGAAAATGAAGGTTCCTTCAGATATGGCTCTCACAGTGCCGCTGAAATGCAGATTCGAAAGGTAATCGAAAAAATCGGGATTGATATTTTGAAAAATCTCAAGATTTCGAAGATATTCGATTTCATCATTATCGAATTTCAGATTCAGTATATAATTCAACGCCTGCTCGATTCCGGCGGTGACGAAGAAATTTCGTTTCGGATGTAGCTCGCGGAAGAAAAGGTCGAAGGTTGCGATTGAGTTGAGTTTGTTGTCCCAATACGCGGCAGCCATGGTTATCTCATAGAGATCCGTGAAAAGGGCAGGGATTCTGGCATAGTTTTCGTTGATTGGCTTCATGGCTGATTCTCCAGAAGCAGGTGCTGATAAAATTCAAACTGCAAATAAGTTGCTTTAATCCTCCATCCTGGAACTTCCGGTTACAATTAGCAATACATCATCGGGAACACCGTCGGGATTTTCCTCAACAACATTATTCTTAATTAGCGCTTCATTGTTGAGTTTGTCATAATTATTTTCTGACTCCCCATAGCCTATAAGGTAAAAACCATCGATTACTTTGGACTCTGGATTCTTAACTGGTACATAAGTAAATTCACCCGGAGCTCTCTCGCCAAAGGCAACATCCTTCATCTGTTCATTTGTATAAGGATTGAGCGGGAATTTACTAAGGTAACGAAGCTCAATAAGTTCCTTTGAAGTTTCAGGATATTTGCCATTATTATCGACAGCATAACGTTCAATAGCGGTATGAATGGAATGCAGATTCGACTTTACCTCAGATTCAAGGTCAGAAGAGATAAGCAGGGGATGCCGGATTCCGGATGACATAACCTCCTGCCAGATAGTGAACAACAATGAGAATAACGACCTATCCATTGAGCAATCAATCAATACGCCATCGGGAATATGAGTTCTCATGAGCTGAAGGCTTCCCCAATCTTCCTCTTTTACGGCACTGGCTATATTACTCATGTCGCTCCCTATCCCCATTTCAATCAATGCCTGCCAGGCATCTGGCGGCAATATATTGACAAGCTTATCGATATTAACACTAACCATTGCGTTCATTACAACCGGCATCATCGCCTGAGCTGTTCTTGCCGGGGTTAAGACATATCCGGCTGCTTCATATAAAGTCTCAGGATGTGTGGCGAAGATTAGGTAATTCTTATCAACGATAAGGCTCGGATTGATATCGAGAGGACATCCAAAATCTTTGAAACTCAGTACTTCGAAACGCTCTTTCCAGTTTCCGGTTTCCATCTTGCCGCCAAGCTTATCGACGAACAAACCTGTGAATGTGTCTTTGATAATCTTGATATCTTCATCTTTGATTCCATCAGCCATCTGGATTATCAGAGCGGCATACGGTTTGGGATTGATATCCTCAAATCCTCCAAGATTGAAAAATACCAGATGGGCTTCATCACCGATGTATCCCTGGCACTTGGTAAAGAGGTCTGCGCAGGGACATTCTTTGAGAGGATTGGATTTCTTCGTTTGTATCGGTTGGATGATGTATTCATCGAGCATGTTGAAAACAGGTATGGGATCCATAACGGAAATCCACGCAAGGGTTTGATCTTCGGGGATCATTGCTCTTACCACCGATGCTCTTGGCGGGATGGCGATTACTTCGTGCAGTAAATCAGCTCTCTGTGCATTGGGAGTAATCGTTATTTTTGTAGAACCGGTGAATCGATCCTTTTCCATGCGAAAATCCATGGTTATATTCTCTATTTCAACAATCCCGGTTTTATCAAGAATATCGAGTATTTCCTTGATTTTGGCTGCCTGTCTTGGATTCATGCCTGTGGTGTCAAATATCTTACCAGCAAATTGCTTCAGCCAGGTGAGATCGATTTTTGCATGGTAGGAATATTCAAGAAGAGGGTCTTTGAATACCTGAGCTTCAACCTTGGATGGCTGAAGCGAAAAATCGATGATGCAGAGAAAGACTGCAATCAATATTGCACTTACAAGTCTTAATAAACTCTTAGGCATTTGCGGAGCCTCCATGATTTGTATTGAACAAATTTCACTTAAATATTAGCATGATTATAATGAGATAAGTCTTTAGTTATTGCACTCTCAAAATTCTCCCATCGATTTTAGATTCGACAGCGTATTTCTCGCGAATAGCATCTATGATGAGCTCGCGCAATGGAAGTCCTGTCCGAGTGGCCTTCTTACCGATGAAAACCTCAAAGCCGTCTCCACCTGTTGACATGAAATCGTTAATCGCAACTGTGTATGTTTTATCTGGATTCAAAGGCTCGTTTCCAATCACCGCATTTTCGATTGTTTTTCCCCGGATTGAGAATTTAATACCGGATACATGCAGGAAACCGCCATCCTCTTCCTCTCTCGTGCCTCGAACTGAGCGAGTCAGAGCCTGCATTAATTCAGCACCGGTTATCTCAACAATGACAACTTCATTATCGTAAGGCATCATCTTGAAAACATCCTCCACTGTGATTTTTCCTTTCTTGATACTGGCTCTCAAGCTACCGGCGTTGATGAGCGCGATTTGAGCGCCGCTGTATTCGCGCATGATATCTGCAACGAAGTTGCCGAGCGCTGTCTCCTCATATCGTATTCTCTCGCGTTCACCATCAAGAAATTCTTTCGCTTCGCCGATAACCTCTTTGAATTTTTCACCGAGCTCGGCTTGATATTGAGAAACGATACGCTCCACATCCGGGTCCGGTTTTATTTCTTTCGTAATCGGTATATATGTCCATGATTCAATAATAGCCTTTTTTGTTTGAGGGTCTATGGCGAGGTCGAGACGTCCGAGGTATTTGCCTTTTTCAAATGCCTGGAAAACCGGTACATCGCCGACCCTGCGGAATGGGTCAAGAAGAATCTGGTCGTGTCCTCCGATTATTGCTGCAAGATTCGGAATCGCGGTTGCTATGTCCCTGTCTGTTTGATGCTTGCTGTGAGAAAGAAGAATGACCGGTCCCTTATCTTTCACCTGCGCATAAGCCTGCTTTGTAGTTGCCACGGGATCGAGGATTTCCAGTTTTTCCACGTTGGATGATTTTGTGGATGTCATCAGGTCGGTCGTGGTTACTCCTATCACCGAAACAGAGACATCATTCGTTATAACAAATGTGACATAGGGAGTGCATAGCGTTTTCTTAGAATCCTTCCAAACGATATTGGAACTGACGAGTGGGAATCGAGCGAGACCTTTTAGAGAAAAGAAATTTCTCAGGCCAAAATCGAATTCGTGGTTGCCTACGGTCATTGCATCGACACCCATAGTATTGAAGCATTCGATATCGGGCCAGCCATTAAAGACTGTCGACATTGGAGTGCCCTGAAGGAGATCCCCTGCGAATAGAACCAAGGTTTTTATATTTTTCGCTTTGTTTTCGGTCTCGATTTTTTTGATGATTGATGCGATTCTCGCGATACCGCCCACTTCGGTCTCAACACCGTCTTTCTCGATTGTGAAAGGCGCGAGATGACCATGCAGGTCGTTGAAATATAATATTGTTACTCGCGGAGTTTGAAAATCAACAGGATTCTGAATTATGCCTGCTGATTCATCTATTACAATAGGTTTCGATGTATCGCTGGTAACAGGATTAGTATCTGCCCATGCGGTTTGTGGTGAGTTTGTGATTGTTGATGTTGTGATGAAACCAAGGCAAAAGGTTAATAGCAACAAGAAGAGAGATTTGGTGAATTGAAATGATTTCATTTTTAAGGCTCCGGAAATTGACTATGTTAGAGCTGATTTAAAAGTACATATTCCCATGCTGGCTCGCGGATATCCCTGGGATTGTTGAAAAAGCGATCATTCCAATGTAGGGGCGGGTTTTTTACGATAACGAACTTTCTGCCAGATGCGCATTTAATTTTGATTACGAAAGGACTTCTTGATTCAAATGAAACCCGCCCTGTATTTATGCGCCGGGGAGAGGGTGGATTTCTGCGTTAACCAGCTTGATTACGCGCTTATTGTTTATCCGTTATTCGAGTTGAATCCTACGCTCGCACCATAAACCCACCCGTACGATTCTTTTATTTTTTTCAACAGCCCGTGGCTGTCCGTGATCCCAGTAGTTTTCATAACAAAAGAAGAAAGAACGGAAAATGCCGCAAGAATTAAATTAATAGCTTCCACCTCCGCCATAGAAACCGCCACCACCGCCATAGTAACCGCTACCTCCTCCATAAGTTCCACCGCCCCCAAATAGGCCTTCCATCCCTCCTCCTCCAAAATTGAATCCGCCACTGCCGAATCCGGGGAATGTATTCCTGAGTCCCTGGTCGTTGTTTCGGTAACTGTAGCTCATTGATGGATAAGCGGTAATGCCGAAAGTTATGCCGAATGCGTCGTTGGTCGCGTCATAAATAATTTGGACAAATGTGCATGCGTTTCTCTTGTTCAAGTAGACTGTTTTCAAAATAGGTTCCCTTTGCCCCTTGCCGGAATACTGAGCTTGGAATTCGAGATCCCAGTCCTTGCCGAGAGACAGCTTTGTGTTGTTTGAGAATTGAGTCAGTTTGCTTTTATCAATATCGTAGATTAATGAGAAGTCAGTACTGTAATTTTTATTGTTTGTCATAGTCAGGCTATTCGAAAGTGGAGACCACTCCTTGCGATCTATTGAATAACCTGTGTTTAAAGAATATGTCAGATTGCTCTCGCTTCTGTAAGACGCGTTGTAGCTGAGATTTTGCCACTGGTCATTCTGGACATTGTAGCCAGTGCTCCACCTGTGGCTCCATTTCTTCTCTGTCAGATTCATATTCCAGTTGAAAGAGTTACCGCCACCGGATGTTGATTCCTGAGTGAAAGGACACCGTCCATTGGATTCACTTTTTCTCCATCCAATATCCATCTTTAGTTTCTTTGAGAAATCCTTTTTGAATCCGATATTGGGGGAGTAATTGTATTGGGCGTCGCCAGTCGATGTTATATTCTGTGTATAGCTTAATTGGGTAGTGAATCTGCTTGATTCACTCAGGATGAAATCCCGGTTTAGGTTTGTTGTGAATTTCCCAAAGAATCCCTGTACTGTGTCATCCGCACGTTTGTCGTAATAAAGAGCACCTTTCAGCTCGATGCGGCTCATCTGAAAGCCTTCTTTCACTTGTCCTCGATATCCGGAATCGCGCCCCGTCTCGAAAAATTCCGGAGTCAGATTCAGAGTAATTTCCGGAAGGCGGTCGAAATAACCTCTGTTTTTATCACCCGCATATCTATCGCCATCAAGGTCAAACCGTTTCTCGAATCTCATCGACCAGTCATAAAGGTTTTTTCGTTTTGTGAAAGTCAGGTTCGATGATAATTCCTGGTCATCTGCTTTATTGCCATTTTCATCCTCTTGGGTTGTGTTGTTCCGCGTAAGATTGAAATTCGCGTTCATGTCGAGGAGAGTCTGATTCTCTTTTTTCCAGCTTCTGGTATGCTGGAGAGTGGCGTTTGCGTTCGATGAGCTGATGGTTCCGCTTTTTTGAGAGCTGTAATTCCAACTCCCATTCGTGTTTGTACTTGAGGTTTTGTGGGCAAGGCTGATACGTGTTGAGAAATCGTTTCGCGAGCCACCGGTGCGAACATCGACATCGCGAGTCTGTTTCAATCCTATATCGCCGGTTAGCTGTGGTGAGAAAGCGAGTCGTTGCGCCGTATCGAATGAAAGGTCGGTACCTCCGCCGGCTGTCTTTTTCTTGTTCAAGTATGTGAAGTTGAAATGTCCTTCGCCCTGATTCTCTATGAGATATTTGTGTTCCGCGCCGAAACGCATGCCGAGTCTTGACATGTAATGATATATAAACGCTCCCATTATGTGGCTTTTGTAAAGGTAGTTGTAACGAACCTTCACATATGTCCCCTCGGTTCTATTCTTTCCGATTTCGAACTGAAATGGGGTTTCTTTAAGAGAGAAAATCCAGTAGGGAAGATAAAATATCGGTACTTTTCCAATAAAAAAAATCGCGTTGCGAAGTATAACTTTGTTATCGTTGAGCACTTTGACCATCTTGGCTTCGATATGGTACTCCTGATTTTCTTCCGGGTCGCAGGTTGTTAATGTTGTAGACATGAGCTTGAAATCACTAAGGCTACCGCGTATTTTACGGCTAACAAAGTGCACAGGTTCGGACACTCCACCAACCATGATCATCCCTTTCGCGTTCGTAACCTCAAAACTGTCTTTATCATAGTTGTACCAGAAGCTATCGGCGTAGATGAGACGATCTGCGCCTTCGATTTTCACATTCCCGGCTCCGAAAAATTCCTTTTTATTTTCATCAAGACGTCCTTCATCGCTGTAGAAATCGTAGACTGTCTTGTCAGCTCCTTCGTATGTGATATGCACATTTCCCGAAAGAACAATAACTCTGTCTTCTCGTATATGACGCTGATGGTCGGCTCGGAAAGTGAGGTTATCGATATCGGCGAAAGATACTGGATTGGAGAACAGCCAAGATACCGCCATGACTATTATGGCAATGATAATTTTTGGATATTTCGACCGAATTCCAGTCAATTCTGTATATGTTTTCGCTTTAAATCTATAAACTTGATATATTGTATTTCGCCAATGTGAATAATTGTTTGAAATTAGTATAACTTTTATCGAAATTCTTGGTACTTTTTATGCCTTTCTCTTGGTATTTCATATTCCATAATTCGAAGCAGACGAATTTTTATGTCAAGAGATAAGAAAGTCTCAATATCGGGACGGTTCATTTTATAAATCAAGGTTACATGAATCCCTGAACTGCTGAAAAAGTACTAAATATTGGAAAATCACTGGGAGCGCTGAACTCCAGTTCGGCATTTTTCCTGTGTCTTCAAGCAATGCCGAACAGGAGTTCAGCGCACCCAGCGGTTTTTTCAACAGTCATGAGACACCTGCT